>Ga0123354_10000012_pt1 | contig 160905 bp, 141 predicted proteins | sample TergutLab28metaG_2_FD_97872 | JGI IMG/M metagenome (GOLD analysis project Ga0123354, IMG submission 97872) | Labiotermes labralis P4 segment gut microbial communities from Petit-Saut dam, French Guiana - Lab288 P4 | ecosystem: Host-associated > Arthropoda: Insects > Digestive system > Gut ... | reverse complement strand
GTAAGCGTAGATTAAGGCTGTCCCCGCGGCGAAAAACAACACGGCCGCGAATATTAAATTTTTTATTATTTTTTTCACAAAAGTCCTCCTTTATAAGCGTGAAATCACACTTATATTATAAACCGAGAAAAGGTTAATCCAAAATAACTAAAAAGGCTATGTTTTTTTACGACGGAGACGATTCCGTTTTACTAGCGGCTATGAAATGCTATTTTTTGATGTTTTTCGAAATTTTTGGGGAATAAAAAAGACCGGACAGTTATGTCCGGTCTTTTTTATCAGGATTTTTATTTTTTTGCTTCTTTAGGATAACCGACGGGCATATTCAGTTTAAGCAGTTGTCCGTCTTTAAGCGCCAGCGCTTTGTTTATCGTGTCCGCCGGCGGCATGGTGCCGCGCGGCACCGTAACTAAACCCATGCCGGCGCTGAACAGAGCTATATTTTGGGCGACTATTCCGGCGTCAATGTCGGCGTATTTGTCTGTTTCTTTGGCGTTAGCGACCAAAAATAACGTCACCGGCGCGGCCAGCAGGCGGCAGTCTTCGGACGAAACTTTTTCAAGTTGATTTTCTTTAGCGTTATAAAGATACGCGCCGTCCGCCATGCAAATATAAACGTCGATGTCCTGCCTGTTCATCGCGCTTGGCGCGGTGCGTTTGCCGTCGGGCCGGTTGACGCCGTTGGCCGCCCAAAGCAGGTTGGATATTGTCTGCATATCCAATTCTTTGGAAGAAAATTCTCTTGTGGATTTTCTTTCGGACAATGCCTGCATGACTGGCAGTCCTTTTTTAAGCTGCGGTTTTTTTAGTTCTATCGTCTGCGCAAACCCCTGCGCGCAGAAGGCGGCAATTAGCGCCGTAAATATTAATTTTTTCATACATCCTCCTTTTATTTTACTGCAAATTCATAAATATATTTTATCAGTATCGCCAGGCAGACCAGCAATATAAGCGGTCTTATTACCGCGCCGCCGCGCCGCTTACCCACGGCCACGCCGAGGCGCGCGCCCAAAATGTTGCAAATACCCATGACAAATCCCAGTTTTATGTTGACCGAGCCCAGGCTGAGGAAAACGCACAGCGCGAAAAAATTTGAGCACAGATTAAGCACTTTGGCGACCGCCGTCGCCTGCACGATATCATATCCGCAGAAACGCGTAAGGAAAGAAGCGTACATCGTGCCCGCGCCGGGGCCCAGAAAACCGTCATACAACGCCACGGAAGAAGAAATTATTTTGGCGGAGCGGTTTTTTTGCGCCGCGGTATATTTTTCTTTGACGTCGGCAAATTTTTTGTGCATTATGACAAAATACGCGACAAACGGGATGACAATAATTATAAGGATTTTCAAGTTTGACGGGTGTATAACGCGGCTCAGCAGCGCGCCGCCGGCGGAAAAAAACAGCGCGAGCGCGGATATGACGGCGAGAAATTTTTTATCTAGTTTAATTTGACGGCGGAATTTCCAAGCCGCCACGGACGTGCCCATGCAGGAGGATAATTTGTTCGTGCCTAAAAGCAGAGCGGGGGTAAGCCCGAAGGCCATAAAAGCCGGCAGAGTTATAAGCCCGCCGCCGCCCGCCAGAGAGTCCACAAATCCCGCCGCGAAAAGCAGACAGCCGAGTAAGATATAGTTCATACTTATAATATTTTATAATAAAAAACGGCGGGCGGATTTATAGTATAATCTTTTTTATGCAAACAGAACAGACTAACGCCGTTGTTACCAAAGAAGAGGCGGCCGCGCAGTGGGAACAGTATTTTGCCACCCGCATGCCGCTTAAAAAACACAGTTATCCGGCGCTTATAAAACTGTTTTTTGTCGTTATGTTATGTTTGCTGGTTTACTCTTTTATTTCTGTTCCAAGAGATTATAAGTTTGCAAAAATGTTTAAGCGGGCCGGGATTTACTATCAAAAAGGGGATATTGCTTCCGCTTATGAAAACATGGCGGTAATTTTGAACGCTGGTTTTTATTCTACCAAGACGCGCGTGCTTATGGCCAGGATACTGCTTTCGACGGAGGCCGCCCACAGCGATAATGACGAAGACCACCTTTATGAACGCGCGCTCGGTTTGCTTTACGGTTTACAGCTTGACAAAAAAACGTACGATGAAATTTTAAAATTAATGCCGCCGAAATATTTTGAACAGGAAAAAGCGGATGAACAGCCAAAGCCTGCAGCCGCGCCCGCCGCCAAAGGGGGTAAAAAATGATACCTATTCCCGGCTGGCTGATTGCGTTTTTAACTTTTCCCGGCATTATAGTGCATGAGATAGCGCACAGGTTTTTCTGTGATTTGCGCAATGTGCCGGTGTATGAAGTTTCTTATTTTAATTTTTCCAGAACGCCGGGTTATGTCATACACGGGCCGATTAATGATTTGCCCAGCGCGTTTCTAATATCCGTCGGGCCGCTTATAATTAACAGCCTGCTGTGCGTTATTTTTACTTTTTCTTCTTTTATTCCGCTTGTCGCGCTTGGCCTCGGCCTCAGGGACGCGCATTGGTTCTCTATCGTGCTTATGTGGTTTGGAATAAGCATTGGCATGCACGCTTTCCCCAGCCCGCATGACGCTAATAATTTTAAAGAACTGGTGAAACTGCACAAAAAAGGCTTTCTGCTGAAAACGGTTTCATGGATTTTTGTAATAATAATCAGCATAGCGCACGTGCTGAGGGTTATTTGGTTTGATTTGCTTTACGCGATAGGATTAAGCTGGGTTCTGCCGCTGCTGCTTGGGATTGTTTAAAAGTACGGACAATCTGCCGGCCCGTCAAATTTAGTAAAATATAAAAACAATTTGAACTGCTGATTTTATGCCGGGATGCTGGAATGGTATACAGGATAGTCTCAAAAACTATTGGCCGCACGGCCGTGAGGGTTCGAGTCCCTCTCCCGGTATTTATCTTTAAAAACAATCTTATTTGGAGTTTTTATGAAAAAAATATTTATATCGTTAACAGTTGTCATTGTATTATGCTCCGCGTCGTTTGCCCATGATTTCGTGAATTGTAAAAAAGTAACATCAAATGGCGTGTGCATGGATATTCCAAACCCCGTCATTCAAGTTAAAGACGGCAAAGGCAGAATTATTTTTGAAAGCAAATGCAGCGTTTTCGATACAGACGGGCAAAGTTGTAAAAAGTGGGAATATCTGCGCGATTATACTTATAAAGACGATAAACTTGTAAGAAGAGGATATGGACAATTCTTGCAAAAAGAAGGTTATTTCCAGGATTATGTAGCAGAAGATTTGGTTTACAATTATAGAACCTCCAAACAATGCGCCGGCGCTTATTCCGACGGGACATGTCTCCCTTTCGGAGAAAGATTTAATACTGACGTTATGTTAAATATCTATTTTAAGAATAAAGACGGAAAAGAGGACACCCGCTACTGCAAAGAAAGCGACGTGCTGCCTGACGGCACTTGTAAAGCATACGGGTCCAGCAGCATGACAGCTCCTAAAGGCGGTCCCGAGGGATGGCGTATTTGTGAAACATTTGATTCTGAAGGTAAAAGCTGTATAAAATATCGTCTTGTCCAGTTTGACAAACGCGACGCTTTAAACAACGTAAGCGCAACGCTGAGATGCAATCCTGAAACTATAAGTGCTGACGGCAACTCTTGTACAGAATATGAAATGAGCTGGTGGGATTACGCTTATGAAAGCGCTGCTCCCAAAGCCCGCGCTACCGCTTATAAATCCTGTCCTAAAGGCTCCAAAATAAAAGAAGACGGCAGCTGTGAAAATTATAAATGTAATATTTATAAGTATGAGAATAATGTGCAAACCAGCGAAGAATCGGACTGTTCAGTCGTTGAGCCTTTAATCAAAGATTATAAATCCAAATTAGCCGGAGTAAAGAAATAAGTATTAGTTCATGTAAAGGATAATAATGTCAGATACAACACACAAACCACAGCCGCGCGCTTTACATTTTATTTCCGGCGTGCAGATGTTCGAACGCTTTAATTACTACGGCATGCTTTTCCTGCTGATGCTTTTTTTGACAAGCCCGGTTATAGGGCTTAACGTCAGAAAAGCGGGGTTGTTTTTCGGCACTTTTACGTCGATAGTGTATATTACGCCCGTGCTCGGCGGATTTTTGGCCGACAAATTTTTGGGCAAGCAGCGCTCCATTATTCTGGGCGGCGTGTTATCTATGCTGGGGCAGTTTACGCTTGCTTCTTACGGCCTCATCAACAATTACGCCGCGCTGACGCTGGGGCTTGCGCTGATAATCCTCGGCACAGGGTTTTTTAAGGCCAATATTTCGTCCATAACCGGCGATATTTACGAAGAGAACGACAACCGCCGCGACTCCGGGTTTACGATTTTTTATATGTATCTGAATATAGGCGCGTTTTTCGCCCCTTTGGTATGTTCGTATCTGGGGGAAAAAATAGCGTTCCGGTACGGTTTCATGGCCGCGGGGGCGGGTATGTTCTTGGGCTTGATGTGGTTTCTTCTGGGCAGGAAAAAGTTTCTGGGAAACACGGGTTTAAAGCCTTCCATGGAAGAGCATAAAAATAAGGAAGGCAAAAACGAACCGCTTACCAAAGCGGAAAAAGACAGGATAATAGTCATATTGATTCTTACGTTTTTCTCGGTTTTCTTTTGGGCGTTTTACGAACAGTCCGGCTCTTCGCTTACGCTGTTCGCGGAGCGCGCGACGGACAGAATTATTTTCGGCTGGGAAATGCCGGTGGGCTGGCTGCAGGCCGTGCCTTCGCTGTTTGTGGTAATACTCGCGCCGGTCTTCGCGTGGTTTTGGATTAAGCTGGGCGATAAGGACCCTTCCACTCCGGCCAAATTCGTATGGTCTCTTTTTCTGCTTGGCGCCGGATATATCGTAATCGCCGCCGGCGCGTTTATATTCCAGAAGAGCGGCGTTCCGGTCAGCCCTTTATGGCTTATAACGTTATATTTTATGCTTACGCTGGGCGAGCTCTGCATATCCCCCGTCGGGCTTTCAATGACCACAAAGCTTACGCCCGCGAAGTACGCTTCGCTTTTTATGGGCGTGTGGCTGGCGTCTGACGTGTTGGGCAATTTCTTCGGCGGTATTTTCGCCGGCAGTTTTGAGAGCATGAGCCTTGTTAAACTGTTTTCCATACCGGCTTTGACGGTGTTCGTCTGCGGCCTCGCGCTGTGGGCAATGTCCGGCAAGTTAAAAGAATGGATGCACGGAATACGTTAACCGCGGCTTTTAAACCGGGATTTTTGTTATATAATTTAGCGTATTAAAAAATTACGGGAGAACAGCCATGAATAAAAGACCGGTAATAATAACAGTAATCTGCATAATAGGTTTTATAGGCGCATTAATCTCGGCGGCTTTAATTTTTACGCCTGCTGCTAAACAGGTCGGGGGTTGGTACCCGCCGTATCTGGCGGCCGCCACGGTTGTAGGTTTGGTTTCGCTGATAGGGCTTTGGCTGATGAGAAAATGGAGCGTTATTCTTTACACCGCGCTTTTTGTTGTCGGCCAGATTGTGCTGGTTACAAAAGGTTTATGGGGCGTGGGCTCGCTCATAATACCGCTTATTATTATTGCTGTATGTTTTGCGAACTATAAAAAGATGAGTTGATTATTCCGGCAGAAGCATAATTTGACATATAACCAGGCCGTCCGCGCGGACGGCCTGGATTGTTTTTTATTAGCGTATTATGCGTTTAAGTCGGCAGGGCTAACCGGTTCCCGCGGCGCGGGTTTTATACTTCCGCGCTTATTCTGTTTTTTCCCGGTTACCTCAACTGCGCAAATAATTCTTTCGCAGACTACGGCAAGACATAAAGTAAAATAGTCCCGGTAAAACCGCCGGGTTTTCATAAGGCCTATTTCTAAAATAGGTCTTAAGGCCCTTGCGGGTGGCAAATGTATAACTATATAATTATAAAAAAGATATTGGTTTTAAGGAAATAAATTATGAAAAGAATATTGCTTTTATTAATAATATTTTTATTTGCGGCCGTGGGGTATTCCTATCCTGCTGATACAATTTTATCCGAAACTGATGATATACCGCAGAAACCGCAGTCGCAGGCGGACCCGCTGAGCCGCTGGCAAAACGCTTCCGACGCGGAACTGGCAAATTTTGTAAATTCCCAGATTAAAATTTTTATAAAAGAACTTACAAAAACAGCCGAAGGCGATACTTTTATTAACTTTAACAAAATACAAAGAATGACAGACCAAGACAGGGTAAGCAGATTATCCGGTATTTTTAGTTTTATCGCCAAAAAGCTTGAAAGCGGCGGTTACGAAATAAAGGATAAAGATTTTGATTATTCGTCCGTTATTCCTCAAGGGACACAGATAATCTTTGCCGGCGAGTTTCATGAACAGTATGCGGAACGCGAGGTCTCCGTATTAGCGGAGCAATTGCGCGGGAAAATCGGTATCGGCCATGTTGCTCTTGAAAGCCTGACGGATAATTTGGAAAACGGCATAAAAAAATTTAATGAAACCGGAGATTTAAAATATATCAGTTTTTGCCGGGACGGCGATACCGAACTTGACAAACGCAGTTTCCCCGTGGCGAAAGCGGCCAGGGGGCTCAATATAATAGCTTTGGAGGATATCAGGGCGCAATTCGGCGGGATAAAAGCCGACAGACAATTACGGGAGGACAGACTGTTTCGCAAAGTGCTTGAGTTGGAAGAGCCTTTACAGGAGTTTATAAGCGGTCCGACGGGCGTCGCCGCGCGGAATATAACGTGGATTAAAAAACTTTCCCCGTACTTGGAAGCTTATAAAACCGGTAGAAACGAAAAACCGATGCTTGTCTACGGCGGCAGCAGGCATTTCGGTTACGGCGAAAGCACCGGTTCCCTGGCGGACAGAACAAAAGCGCAGGGTATAAAAGTCGTGAATATTTTATATATCTCCGCGGCGTCTATTTACGGCAATAATTTTTGGAACAATATCCCGGGCAGCGGTAAATACGCGCAGCCTAAAATAATTATAAACGTTCCCAAGGCCGTGAAAGATACAATCGGCGCGGACTATATAATTTTATTTTAACGGTTATTTCCGCCTTTTTAGATATTTTATCCGTTCAAATCAGCCGGTTCCTGCGGCGCGGCGTATGGGGAATCAACGGGCGGTTGCTGCGGCGGCGCAGGCGGTTCGGGTTTGGGTTCCGACTCCGGCGGCGCGGGTTTTGTAGTCGGCGGCGTTATCTTGGCGGGTTTTTTGTTCAGCTGTTTTTTTGCCGGCGCCGGTTTTTTGGGTAACGGCGGGGGCAGTAAATCTGACGGTTTGTAACCGTAAAAACTTAAAATGCCTTCGTAAATCGCTTGGACAAAAGCGGCGCGGGTTTTGTCCTGCCGCACCATGTCTTCCTGTTCAGGGAACATTAAAAACGCGTTTTCCGTCAGCACCGCCGGGAACTGCGGCGCGCGTATTACAAAAAAATCGCCCGTCTGCGTGCCCTGGTTGGGCAATTTTACGTTTTTTACAAAAGCGGCGTTTAAACTTTCCGCCAGCGTTTTGCTGTGTTCGTTAAAATAATAAGTCGTAAAACCGCGCGGTTTCGCAAAAGGGTCCGCGTTTGCCGGCAGCGCGTTATGGTGTATGCTTACAAAAAGCTGTGCGCCGTTTTTCAGCGCTCTCTCCACGCGGCCCTGCAAATTTAAATCTTCTTTTTCATTTTTGCTCAAAATAACTTCGGCGCCGGTTTTGGACAGCAGAGCCGCCACTTCTTTGGCTGTTTGCATATTAGCTTCATATTCCAAAAGCCCCGTCGGGCCTATTGCGCCGTCATACGGCGGCTTGCGGCGCGGCGAGTGGCCGGGGTCCAGCATAATTTTTACGCCGGTCAGCGGTTTATACGGCTGCGGGTTTAAGACCGGTTTATGCATAAGGTCCAAAACCAGATTGCCGTTTTCGTCATAGGCGTAATCATAACCCCATAAAACCTGTCCGTCATTATAATTTATGTAAAATTTTACCGTGTTATTTCCGGCGTTTTCAAAAACTATATTGTTGACGAGCGCGCTGATTGGCGTTTCAATAACCGGCATGTCCGGCGCCGCGTCAAAAAAGGTTATGTTGAATGACGACGGAGTTTCTTCCGTCAGTATCGGAACGGCTTTTGAGCCGAAGAAAATTATTCTTGTTTTTGTGTCCTGGTCCGCCGTGGTTACCGTTTGCAGTTTGTTTGGTTCAGACGGTTTTTTGGTAAGGGAAATTTTTGCTCCCTCAATCCAGCCTATGTTATTATCGTCCAGATTTACGCGGTAAAGCCCGTTGTTCAGACCTGTTATAACCAAATCTCCGTACAGACGGTAAAACGGGAACAGGTAACCCTGCGGGACGGCTTTCGCGCGTATGCGCGTGCCGGCGTTGGCCGCGTTTACGGCGGCAAAAATTTGGTCTTTATCGGTTAAAATTCTGAGGCGGCCGGGCGCGGTTTCTTTACCTTTGTCTTTGGTCTGCGGATTATAAATTTTATAAGTTATTTTTGAATTTTTAGCTTTATCCCCGTCGGTAATCGTATAAGTGCTTTTGTAAAGACCGGCGTCCGTTTCCGGTAAAATAATTTCTTTGGCGTCTTTAATGCCGCTTATCTCGGCGGTGACCACCGCGCCCGGCGTGCCGTAAGCTGAAAGCGGCACAATGTCGCCGGGGAGCGCCCATATATCCGTCTGCGGAGAAAGAGTGGTAATATCAAACTGCGCGTCGGCGAATTTGGACACGTCAACGCCGTCGACTTTTATTTTTCTGACGGCGGAATATGTATTGGTGCCGTCATTTACTTCAACCACAATATCAACGTCGCCGGGCGCGACGGGGACCGTCGTCAGAAAGCCGCCGTTTTTATATAATTTTACCGACGCGCCGTTGACGGTCAGAGAGGCCGCAGGGTTTGATGCCGCGCCGAAAACAATTACGGTTTTTGAACCTGCGGGCAGCGTGGCGCCTTCCAGCGGATATTCTACGGAAACGGGGAAAATTTCAGTAGGACTTGCTTCGCGCACCGGCAAACTGGCAGCGGCCGGCATTGGCGCGATTTCTTGGCAATAAAGTGCGGATGTTAAGAGGAGGAAAAACAAGAAAGCTATTTTTTTCAGCATAATAAAATGATAGCATAAAGTATGACAGCGCGTAATGAAATAGTCTCATTTATAAACGAATATTTGAAATCCGAAATTATTAAAGACAGTTCCCAAAACGGTTTGCAGGTAGAGGGAAAAGACGACGTTAAAAAAATAGTTTTCGGAGTGTCCGCTAATCTGGAATTTTTTAAACGCGCTGTTGTGTCCGGCGCGGATATGGCAATAGTCCACCACGGAATTTTATGGTCAGACAGTCCGCGCGTTACCGGCGTTTTCCGCCGGCGGGTTAAATTTTTGCTTGAAAATAATATAAATCTCTGCGCGTGGCATTTGCCGCTTGATATGCATGAAGAGGTTGGCAACAACGCGCGGATTGCAGAAAAGCTGGGGCTTAAAAAACTGGAAAGCTTCGGCGAATACCACGGCGTAAAAATAGGTTTTTGCGGCGTTCTTAAAGCGCCGCTGTCTTTAAAAGAAATTGAAGATAAAATTGGGTTTAACGCAAACACGATTTTTGATTTCGGCCCGCGGGAAATAAGAAAAATCGCGGTAGTTTCCGGCGGCGGGCAGGATATGTTCCGCGCGGCGGCGGACGCTCACGCGGATTTATTTATTACCGGCAGCGCGGAGGAATTTGTGCAGGAATACGCGCGGGAAACCGGCGTTAATTTTATGGCCATCGGCCATTATAATTCGGAAACTTTCGGCGTAAAAGCGCTGATGGAAGTTGTCAGAAAAAAATTTAAAGTCGCTGTTGAATTTATAGACGTTGAAAACCGGCTGTAAACGGAGATTATTATGGACATGAAAGATATTTTTAAAAAAATTGACGGTTACAAAAATTTTGTCATAGAGGCGCAGACGGGAATGATACCGTGCCCGGCCATGAGCACGTCAGTAGAGGGCGGCGTCGGCGAATATGACAAATCGGTTTTTATAGAAAAAGTTTTAAAAGGTATGAAGTTTGACGAAATTTTCCACATAGACGCGAAGGACGCAAAAGCAAAAAAAGGCGTGCGCCCGAATATAGTCGCCAAATATTACGGCAAAAATAAAAATAAAAATTTCTGGATTATGGCGCATATGGACGTTGTTTCGCCGGGCGATACGGCTATGTGGAAGACGTACCCGTATAAAGCCGTCGTGCAGGGCGACAAAATTTACGGCCGCGGCTCCGAGGATAATCACCAGGGTTTACTTTCCGGACTGTGTGCCGTCAAAGCTTTGATGGACCTTAACATCAGGCCGGAAATAAATGTGTGCCTGCTGTTAGTCGCAGACGAAGAAGTCGGCAGCGAATACGGCATACAGCATATAATCAAGACAAATTTCAAAATGTTTAAAAAAGGCGACTGCGTTATGGTGCCCGACGGCGGAAATGCCGAAGGCACGGAAGTCGAGGTGGCCGAAAAATCAATTTACTGGGCAAAATTTACGATTACCGGCAAACAGGTGCACGCGTCCACGCCGAGCGAAGGCATTAACGCGCACCGCGCCGGCGCGAATTTGATTGTCGAGCTTGATAAAGAGCTGCACAAAAAATTTAACAAGAAAAATACATTGTTCAGCCCTCCGGTGAGTACTTTTGAGCCCACTAAAAAGTACGCGAACGTCGCCAGTTCAAACATAGTGCCGGGCAAAGACGTGTTTCATTTGGACTGCCGCGTTTTGCCGTCGTATAAACTTGCGGACGTTAAAAAAACAGTCAACGCCGCCGTCGCCAAAATAAGCAAACAGTTTAAAGTTAAGATTGACATTGAAGTCACGCAGGAAGTGGAATCCCCGGCGACGAGCGTTAAAGAGCCGCTTGTAACTCAGACTATTGCCGCGGTCAAAAAAGTTTACAATAATAAACCCAAAGCGATAGGCATAGGCGGCGGCACGGTAGGGGCTTATCTGCGTAAAGTCGGCGTGCCGTGCGTCGTGTATTCAAAGGTGGATTCCGTAGCGCATCAGCCTAACGAATACAGCAAAATTTCCGACACGCTGGGCGACGCTAAAGTTTTCGCCTGTATGGCGCTTAATTTGAAATAGGAGATTTATGTTCAATTCCCGCGGGCTTACCAAGACGCAGATGATTTTCGGGCTGGTCCTTGTCCTCATTTTTGCAGGTTTAAGCGTTCCTAAGTTTATAGACGTCCAGCAAAAATGCGGCGAGGGGGAGACTAAATATAATTTGGAGCGTCTTCGCAGCGCGATAGCCGCTTATTACGGCGACAACCGCGGCAATTACCCGGAGGACGACTTGTCCGTCCTTGTCCCGCGGTATATTGAAAAAATACCGTATGAAGCCGCGCCGGGTTATGACAAATCCAATAAAGTATACACCGATAAACAGACCGGCAAAGGCGGCTGGTTTTATTTTAATAAGAAGGATAGTCCCCGCTGGGGCGAAATTATTATCGACCTGCCGGGCAATGACTCAACTGGCAAACAGTGGACGGAGAATTGAGTGGACATACTTATAATTTTTATCGCGGTCATATTCGGGTTGATAATAGGCAGTTTTTTAAACGTCTGCATTTACCGCATACCGCTTAGTCAGAGCGTCGCGTTTCCGCCGTCGCACTGCATGAAGTGCAATACAAAAATTAAATGGTATGACAATGTGCCGCTGGTGTCTTATCTAATTCTCGGCGGAAAGTGCCGGAAGTGCAAAGACAAAATTTCCATACAATATCCTTTGGTTGAAATGCTTACAGGCATTTTGACAGGTTTGTTTGTCTGGCGTTACGGCATCTCGCTGTGGACGGCGGGCGCGCTTGTCGCCGTTTATTCTCTTATCATTCTGTCCGTTATAGATTTGAAAACTATGATAATACCGGACAGATTTTCAGTCGGTCTTATCGTCTGGGGATTATTAATTTGTTTTGTGAACCCGAATTTTAGCGGCACTCACTTGCATGCGTTTTTGCAGAGTCTGCTGGGCGCGGCAATCGGTTTCGGCGGAATGTGGCTGATTGCGATTTTAGGGACGCTGATGTTTAAGAAAGAAGCGTTGGGCGGCGGGGACATTAAACTTATGGGCGGCGTGGGCGCGCTGCTAGGCTGGCAGGGCGTTATAATGACGCTGATGCTCGGTTCCGCCGCCGGGCTCGTCTATTCCGTTTATTTACTTGGGAATAAAAAAGCAACTACGGATTCCGCCATTCCGTTCGGCCCGTTTTTAAGTTTCGGCGCGCTGGTTAATTTGTTTTACTTTCTTTCGCCGGCTTTGTTTTTTATACGTTATTAAATTTGCTATAATATAATATGGAAACAATCACTTGGTTTTTGTTTATATTTTTTATTATCAACTGTATCACTGTGCAACAGTTTTAAAAAGGCCCCCTTGCGGGGCCTTTTGCTTTTATGTTGTTTAGCTGTTTTTCCCTCTCCCTGACAGGGAGAGGGGAGGGTGAGGGTTTCTAAACACAATATATACGCAAGCATGTGCTGTTCGTAAATTTAGGATTTTTACTCCTTATCGGCCCCGTATGACGGGGCCTTGAATAGATTTACGGCAGTATGTTTGTGTTTCAAAACCCTCACCTGTGTCCTCTCCCTTTCAGGGAGAGGAAAAAAATCGGAGGACGGAGTACTATAATTATGGAAAAATTCGGTAAAGAAGCATTGACGTTTGACGACGTTCTTTTAGTCCCGCAGCATTCCACGGTGCTGCCCAGGGACGTTAAAACGCAGACGCAGCTTACGCGCAAAATTAAACTAAATATCCCGCTGGTCAGCGCCGGCATGGACACGGTGACGGAGTCTAAAATGGCCATAGCCATAGCGCGCGAGGGCGGCATAGGCATAATACACAAAAATATGAGCATAGCGCAGCAGGCGGCGGAAGTGGACCGCGTAAAACGCAGCGACAACGGCGTGATTTTTAACCCTTTCTCCCTAAAAAAAGACAATACTCTGGCGGACGCCAAAGAACTGGCCGCCAAATACAGGATTTCCGGCGTGCCGATAGTTGACGACAAGGGCAAACTAATAGGCATAATAACAAACCGCGATATGCGGTTTGAAACCGAAAACTCAAAACCCATATCCGAAATTATGACAAAGGAAAATCTTGTCACCGCCAAAGTGGGTACTTCTTTAAAAGAAGCCAAAGAAATTCTCAAAAAAGAAAAAATAGAAAAACTGCCGCTGGTTGACGACGGGTTTATTTTAAAAGGGCTTATAACGATTAAAGATATCGAGAAAGCCATATTGTACCCGCAGTCTTCAAAAGACGCTAAAGGCCGTCTTCTGTCCGGCGCGGCCATCGGTATTACAAAAGACATGCTCACCCGCGCGGACGCGCTGCTTGCCGCCGGCGTTGACGTGCTTGTCGTGGACACGGCGCACGGCCACAGCCAGGGCGTTATAGACGCGGTTAAAAAACTGCGCGCGCAGTATCCGGACGCGCAGCTCATAGCGGGCAACGTCGCCACGGGCGACGCCGTTGAAGATTTAATCAAAGCCGGCGCGGACGCCGTTAAAGTGGGCATAGGCCCGGGCGCTATTTGCACGACGCGCATTGTGGCCGGTATAGGCGTGCCGCAGATTACGGCGATTTATGACTGCGCCCAGGTTGCCTCCAAATACGGCATACCGATAATCGCCGACGGCGGCATAAAATACTCCGGCGATATTCCCAAAGCAATAGCCGCAGGCGCGGACGTCTGCATGATGGGTTCCCTGTTTGCGGGTACAAACGAATCTCCCGGCGAAAATATTATGTTTAACGGCCGCGCTTTTAAGACTTACCGCGGCATGGGTTCGTCCGGCGCGATGGTTTCCGGCAGCGGCGACAGATATTTTCAGGAAGACGCCAAAAAACTTGTGCCTGAAGGCGTCGAAGGCCGCGTGCCTTACCGCGGAGCTTTGGCGGACGTGGTTTACCAGCTTGTCGGCGGCCTGCGCGCGGCAATGGGCTACTGCGGCGTAAAGACTATACAGGAACTGCGCGAAAACGGCCGCTTTGTCAGAATTACCGCCGCCGGGCTTGAAGAATCCCACCCGCACAATATCCTTATTACAAAAGAAGAAAGCAATTATACGACTGGCATGTAAAAGATTAAAATATCATATAACAACCCCCTCTTTCAAATATCTGAAAGAGGGGGTTGTTATTCTCCCTCGCCCCTCCGGGGGAGAGGGCCGAGGTGAGGGGGAAAGTACACAGAATTTTTGTTGTTATAAAACTAAAATTCTCTGTTCTACTTTACTGCAGTATATTTGTGTACCTCCACCCTCACCCTGCCCTCTCCCTCAGAAGGGAGAGGGTAAAAACGTATTGGAGGCGGGCCGGGTAGTTTTTCGAACATACATAAAAAAACCCGCCCTTGCGGGCGGGTTTTGTAAAGCTTTGCTTACTTCAACATTGCGGTTATAGCGTTGCAGGAGGTGGTATCCGTTCCGGCTACGCAGGTTCTTACAGGCGTTCCGCCGCTGGCCAATGTATAAGTGATTGTATATTTCGGCCCGGTGCAGGCGGCGGCGTCAGTAGTGGAGCTTGACGCTTTTCTGCAGGCGTTAATAACGCAGCCGGCGGCGTTGCACGTACCGAAAGAAAAGCCGAAGTTATTGCTTCCGGTAGGCGGGTCAATGTCTAAGTCGGCGAAAGTCAGAGCCGCGCCGGTGGAACCTATGTAGGCGCCGTTAAGCAGGTAAGCCCTGTTCGCTGCGTCGGAGATAGCTTTTAAGTTAATCATAGCTTCAGCCGAGCGTGATTTTTCAACGGTCCTGGTGTACTGGGGCAGTGCTATTGCGGCCAATATACCGATGATAAGAACCACGACGAGCAGTTCTATCAAGGTAAAACCTTTATTAGTATTCATATGTAATACCTCCTTGTAGGTATCATATAAAGTATAATCATTTTGTTAAATAAAATCAATACCTTTTTAGGCAATAAAAAATCCTCCGGCCAAAAACCGGCGGTTTTTTTAATTTTCTGGCATAGCCTTTGTACGGCTCACTCAATATTTTCTCCCCTTAAAAGGGGAGTACCGGCGAAGCCGGGGAGGGGTTTTGAACCGGGGTTCAAGTTTAAATATCGGGGTTGGCTCAAAACCCTTCCCCCGCTCCGCGGGTACTTCCCTTAAAAAGGGAAGAAAATTATATTGCAAACGTTAAGCGAACAGTTCACTGCTTGCTTACCGGGCCGCGTCCGAGCGTACTCCGGCAAACCGTAAATTATTATTTTCTTGCTTCTAATCCCCTCTCTTACAAGGGAGAGAGGGGAAAGTAACAGCCTCCTTTAGCACTGCCCACTCTGCCTTTCGGCAGGGCCGTTACAAAACGTATGGCATCTAAAACCAAACCCCCGCCCGTAAAAGAGCGGGGATTGTAAAACTTTGGCTATTTCAACATTGCGTTAATTGCGGGGCAGGTATTTCCTCCAGCCGCGTCAGCGCACCCTCTTCCGCTGCCGCCGGCCGCAGGTTTGGTCGTATCAAAACCGCCTTTTGACAGATAATAAGTTATTACGTAGGCATTACCGGCGGCCTTTCTTGTAGCCGTAATGGTACAAACATCTCCGGCGCAGCCGGCGAATGCAAATGTAAAGTTATTCGAGGTCGTAGGCACGTCAATGTCCAAGCCGGAGAAGTCATTCATAGCTGTACCGTCGCCGTTTACATAAGCGCCGCTAAGCAGGTAGTTCCGGTTCGCCGCGTCGGAGATAGCTTTTAAGTTAAGTAAAGCCTCCGCCGAGCGTGACTTTTCAACCGTCTTGGTATATTGTGGCAAGGCTATTGCGGCCAATATACCGATGATAAGAACCACGACCAACAGCTCTATCAGGGTGAAACCTTTATTATTATTTTTCATATAATACCTCCTTTCAGGTATTACATAAAGTTTAAACGTTTTGACGTGCCGGTTCAACCCATTACCTATTATATTTGAAATGCTTTTTCCGCGTTTTATGCGGAGATTTTCTCAGTCGTGCGGATAAATGCGGCGGATTTTAAGGATAACTATTAAATATTAGTAAAAAATTTTTTTCTTTTCGTAAAAGTTGTAAGAAATTCTTTCTTCCCTTTTTAAGGGAAGTACCCGCGGAGCGGGGGAAGGGTTTTGAGCAGGTACTGATTAATAAAGCTGGTCTCCCGGTTTAAAACCCCTCCCCGGCTTTGCCGGTAGTTCCCTTATAAGGGGAGAAAAATAAAAAAACGCCGCCTTTCATCATTCTCCCTCTCCCCTTCGGGGGAGAGGGCCGGGGTGAGGGGGGAGGTACACAAAATATTGCCGTTATAAAATTAAGTAACTCCGCTTTGGCTCTACGGCTATATAATTGTGTACATTATGTGTTCACACCCCCTCACCCTATCCCTCTCCCCCGGCGGGGAGAGGGAATAACGGCATAAAAAAACGCCGCCTTGTAAAAGGCGGCGTTTTAATTGACTTTAAATCAATTAGCTGCCGGTCACGACAGTACAAACCTTGGCGTAAACGACGTAGTTTGTAATTTCTCTGTCAACCGTGGCGACGGTTTTGATTTTGCCGTTCGCTTTGGCGGCTTCAACCGACATATCGCCGGATGAGAAGATGCTGAGGATGTTCGTTCCGCAGGCTTTGCCGGTTTTGGTGCCGGTGTTGCCGGTCACATTGGTGGGTTCAACGGTCTGGGCGATTAAAGAATATCCCAGGTATGAAGACGGCATCGTGCAGGCCGTAAGCATTACTGCGACTGCTGTTAAGGCTAATACTTTTTTCATAAGTACAGGTCTCCTGTGTTTTAACTTACAAATAAATTATAGTAAATTTATTTAAAAATTTACCATAACACTATTTTATTTGGTTTTTACGCCAAAATTTTGCAAAAACGCCTTATTATTATAAGGTCTGCCCAAAAATTTCTGGACCATTTTGCTTGGTTCCTGCGTCATGCCCGGCGTATAAATATCCCGCCGCAGTTCCGCGCCAAGTTCAGTATTATCAATACCGTATTTCTCAAACTGAGAAAAAATATCGTCCGCGATAACCAAAGACCAAGCGTATACGTAATACCCGACGTCATACGGGTCCGTAAGGGACATAATATGGTTGAAGTTGCTCTGCGGATGCGTGCCCGGCGTCATGGGGAGCATATAAATTTCTTTGCTGAGTTTATCGTATACCGCCGTCGTGTCGACGGGAATATTTGATTTGTGGTACTGGTAATCCAGCTGGGCCAAAAAGTTTTGCCGCAGCATGGGCAGCGCGTTGCCGGCGCGGCGGGATTTTATAAGCGCGTTAATCATATCGTCGGGCAGCGGTTCGCCGGTCTTATAATGTTTTGATATTTTTTTAAGCACGGACGGCTGCCACGCCCAGTTTTCCAGAAGCTGGGAATGTGTTTCAATATAATCCCACGCCATATTGTCGCCGCCGAGAGACGCGTAGTCCGGTTTGGTAAGCGACATTTGCAGCACGTGGCCGAACTCATGGAACAGCGTCTGCACGTCGTCAAAACTTAGAAGCGAAGGCACGCCGTTCCCCGCCGGCGTAAGATTGCCGACGATGACGACGGACGGCGTCATGTAAGTACCGTCGGGCTTTTTGTAAGCGTCGACAAAACTCCACGTCGCGTCATGCGTATATTTCCCGTCGCGCGGATACATGTCCAGGTAGAAATTTGAAATCAGTTCGCCGGTCTCTTTATCTTTAATCTGGTAGACCAAAACGTCTTTCTGCCAGACGGGCAGGTCAGCGCGCTCAAAAGTCAGGCCGAATAAATTTCCGAAAATTTCAAACATGCCGCTTATAACGGTATCCGCCGGGAAATACTCTTTAAGTTTTTCCTGGTCGACGTTATAATATTTTTTCATGTACTGGTTATAATAAAAAGGAAAATCCCACTGCGTAAAATCCGCCGCCGGTTTGCCCGTCATTTCAGATTTTAATTTTTTATAATTATCCAGTTCTTTTTTGCCCATCGGCCTTAACTGGTTTTGAATATCTTTTAAAAATTTCAGCAGCGCTTTGTCGTTCTTCGCCATGCGGTCTTCAAGGACAAACTGCGGGTGGTCTTTGAACCCGAGCAGCCGCGAAGTTTTTGACCTGTCCTGCAGCACGCGCTCCAGCAACGTTACGTTCTCCTGCCCGCCGCGGTTGGCAAATTTTATTTGCAGCTGTTTGCGCGCGTCCGCGTCCAGCGCGTTGGCCATAAAAGGATTATAGTCGGGGTATTTTAACGTGACAATAAATTTGCCGTCCGGCGTTTTGGCCAGGCGGTTAATATAGACGTCACTCAAACCTTTAAGCTGGTCTGCCGTAACTTCCAAAGTCTGGCTGTCTTCCATCAGATTAACGTTAAATTTGGTGATATCCGCCATTTTATTTTTGGTAAGCTCGTTATATTCGTCCGCCGCCGGGCCTTCCAGTTTCGCGCCGGCGCGTTCAAAACGGCTTAACCAAAAACGCATTAATCTTACCTGCTGGTCTTCAAGCACCGGATGCGTGTCCGAATATTCTTTTAAAGCTTTATAAATATCTTTTCTCGCTAGAACGGCGGCCTTAAACTGGCTGCCTTTCGCTTCAAGGTCTGACGCGGCAGCGCGGACCTGCGCGTCGTCGTGAAAATATGCGAACAGCGACAACGCTTTCGGCACGTACCAGTAATCGTTAAACGCGCGCTCGAAAGCAAGCACGGTGTTGTCAAAAGTTCTCTTCTCCGGCGGCACGGCCAGTATTTTTTTAATATCCGTATCAAACCGCAGCGCGGCCAGTTTTTCGGTCTCCGTAATTTCCGCCGGAGAATAATCAAAGCGCAGCGCGCCGTTTTCAAACATCGTGTCCATAACGCTCCCGTAAGACAAAGCGGGCAGTAAAACCGCCGCACACATTAATATTTTTTTCATAATTTTATTCCCAGCGCGGCGGAGCCTTGTTTTACTATGTCGTCCATTCTTTGCGCGCTTACAAAACTTTCACAATAAAATTTTAGAATATTTTCGGTGCCGCTGGCGCGCACCAGAAACCAGGAATTTTCCAAATATATTTTTATGCCGTCGGTATCTCTGACTTTTGTAACGTTTTCTCCGGCGACGGTTTTCAGCGCGGCGACGTCCCCGGCTTTTAACGCTGAGACGGCGTTTTTGGTTTTTTCGTCAGTTGGAATATCGATACGCGTGTAATATGAAACGCCGTGTTTTTTGGTAAGCTGGTTATAAAGCGTGGCGATATCGCCTTCTTTTGACATTATTTCCAAAAGCAAAAGTACCGCAAAAATGCCGTCTTTTTCCGTCGTCCAGCCGCTCATGGACATACCGGCGCTTTCCTCTCCGCACAGAACGTATTTGCCGTCTTTAATTCCGTCGACAAAATATTTGAAACCTATATTTTGCTCGTCGACGCCAAGCCCGGCCGCCGCCGCTATTTTGTCCAGCATATGAGTAGTTCCAAGCGTGCGGCCTATAAATTTGCAGGCGCAGGATTTATTTTTTCTTATAAGATAATCGGCCATAACGCAAAGCGCGTGGTTCGGGTTTATAAGCCCGCCGGCGGCGGTGGCGCAGCCGAAGCGGTCCGCGTCCGGGTCGCTTGCTCCGGCAAAAACGAACCTTCCGCTTTTTACCAAATCTATTAGCGGTTTCATCGGATAGGGGGAAGAGGGATCCATTCTGGTTTTCCCGTCGTGGTCTAACGGTATAAAACGGAAAGTGGGGTCAATAATATCGCTGACAATTTCAAAATTCTGGAGGCCGTATTTTTGTTTTACGGCTTTATAAAAAGGAAGGCTGGTGCCGCCCATCGGATGTATGGCGGCTTTAAGGTTAAGCTTTTTTATCGTCTCAAAATCAATGACTTTTGCCAGTTCGTTTATATAAAGTTCTATAACGTCAATCTCTTTAAGCAGTCCTTTTTCTTTTGCTTCCGCAATGGTGATTTGTTTAATTCGGTCCGTATTTTTCATCAGCGCGTTAGCTGCGTTTTCAATCTTTGTCGTGATGGCCGAATCCGCCGGGCCGCCGGTGGACGGGTTATATTTAAGGCCCATATCCTGCGGCGGGTTATGGCTTGCCGTTCCGTTAAGACTCGCGACGGCGCGGCCCTTTAAAATTTCCATTGAAAATACCGGCGTGGGAATCGGCACCGCCGCCGTTAAAATGGGAATATCGTTTGCTGCTAGCACACCGGCGCAGATTTCCGAAACCGTTTTTGACATAAGCCGCGTGTCGCCGCCAACGAGGACTGGGCCTTTGATATTCATCTCTTTATGCATATCCGCGACGGCCTGCGCTATGGCTTTCGCGTGCAGCTCGCAAAACCCGCCGCCCAAAACGCCCCTGTGCCCCGACGTGCCGAATTTTACCGGCGCAATTTCGCCCGACGGATAAAAAAATTCTTTTTTAAGCAAACCCACATCTATTACCGAAACCGGCAGTTTGCCCGCGTTTGCGTCAATCATAAAATCTCCCCTTGAAAAGTTCTTATTTCCATGATAGTATATTATAAGGTTTAAGGAAAATAAGGAGGAGTAAAAAAATGAAAAAATTTATAGCTGCGGTATGTCTGCTTGTACTGTCTTCCGCTTCGTTCGCGGGCATAGCGGACCGTTTTAACAATAACGTCGGGAGCGCGACTAAAGGCGACGCCGAAAATTACGCCAGGGACATCGGCCTCATCGCCGGCATGAATGACTTTCACGACGGTAAAGCGGTGGACACTTTTGGTTTTGACGTCGGCGTCAGCGGAAACTTTTTAATGCCGTCCAACAAACTTGACGACAAAAACGTTTTTATCCCCATGCTTTACGGCAGCATAAAAATTCCGATACTCGGCTTAAACATAGCCGCGCGCGGCACTTCATATGACCAGCTGTCAAGCATAGGCGGCGGTCTTAAATGGAGCATTTTGGGGAACACCATTCTGCCGTTTTTCCCGGATATTACCGTCGGCGCTTTTTACGACAGAATGAGCACGGATTATTACGATATCGACCATTTGTCCGCGTCAATCAGCGCGTCGGTTAAAGTGTTAATGCTTGAGCCGTATCTCGGCGCTGGATATGATTACAGCAGAATGAGCGTTAACGGCGGGGGCAGCGCCAGCAAAGGCGGCACGAGGGTAACCGTCGGCACGAATTTCTATGTGATACCTTATGTTTATGTCTTTGGCGCGTATGTTTACGCCGGCGACACGAAAGCGGTACAAGCCGGCGTCGGCGCGCGGTTCTAAAATTTTTCTCCCCTTTTAAGGGGAGTACCGGCAAAGCCGGGGAGGGGTTTTGAGCGTGGATAAAAACCCTTCGCCCTTCGGGCACTTCCCTTAAAAAGGGAAGAAAGTTATTGGAGGACGGAGTCTTAATTAATGGATTTTGAGAAAGAGATTAAGGAATTTTTCGGCGAGAACTGCGAATTTGACGCGCCTATGCGTCGGCACACTACCTATAAAACAGGAGGGCCGGCGCGTGTGCTGGTTTACCCGAAAACGTCTGAGGACTGGAGTTTTATTCTTAATCTCGCCCGCCTGTCTGAGATTCCGATAAGGATTTTGGGTTTCGGCTCAAACCTGCTGGTCAGCGATAAAGGCATTGACGGTATCACTGCGTCCACGCGCCGCATGAATGATGTCGCCGTAGACGGAGAAACTATAAAAGCCGAGGCCGGCGCGCCGCTTGATAAAGTGGTTGAAATCGCCGTCGATAACGGACTTGCGGGTATTGAAAAACTTTCCGGCATACCTGGCAGCGTGGGCGGCGCCATCAGAATGAACGCCGGCGCTTTCGGGCAGGAAACTTTTGAAACTCTTGAATATTTTGAGGTTATGGATTTTGACGGCCGCCCATCGATAATTTCCAAAGAAGATTTAAAATTCGGCTACCGCAGCGTCGATGGCATTGAAAATTTTATAATAATTTCTGCCGCGTTCAAGCTTACAAAAGGCGACTATAAAACTTTGACGGAAACGCGCAATCTTGTTTTAAGCAAACGCACGGCGAACCAGCCTCTTGACTATCCGTCCGCCGGCAGCGTTTTCAAACGGCCGCAGGGGGATTACGCGTCCCGCCTTATCGACGCGGCCGGTCTGCGCGGTTTAAGCCGCGGCGGCGCGAAAGTGTCCGAAAAGCACGCCGGGTTTATTATAAATTTTAACCATGCTTCGTCTCAGGATATTAAAGATTTAATAGACGAAGTTAAAAGAATAGTCAAAGAAAAAAGCTCCATAAATCTTGAGCTGGAACAAATTTTGTGGGGGAAGTTTTGATATGCACGAGTGGGCATTGTCGGACAGCGTCGCGCGCGCGGCGGCCGCGGTAAAAAAAGAAAAGGGGTTGAAAACGGTTTCCGCCGTTACCGTCGTGCTTGGCGAAGTGCAGGATATCGCGCCGGAAGTGTTTAAAGAAAATTTTGACGAATTAAAAAAGTCGCACAAAGGCCTTGAAAAAACCGAACTGAAAATTGAAACCGAACGCGCTGCTTTTGACTGCAACAACTGCGGCGCGCATTTTAATTTTGACCGTAGCAAATTGCCGCATGAAACTGCCGAAGATATCCATTTTATGCCCGAAACCCTGCGCTTTTATATAACCTGCCCAAAGTGTAAGAGCCAGGATTTTAAAATCTCCGCCGGCCGCGGCGTTTACATAAAAGAAATTGAGGGGGAAAAGTGAACTTGGACCCGCGCACTTTTGCAATTTCAGACCGTATTAAAAATATCAAAAAAATTTACGCGGTAACTGGTTTTAAGGGCGGCGTGGGGAAATCAACCGCGGCGTGCCTGCTGGCTTTGGCGCTGTCCGCAAAGGGCGTTAAAACCGGGCTTTTGGATTTGGATTTCTCCGGTTCGTCCTGCCACGTTATTTTGGGTGTTACGCCCGGTATGAAAAGTTTATTCCCGTCGGAAATTCAAGGTCTTACGCCGCCGGAAGTCGCCGGTATCAAATTTATGTCGCTAGCCTATTTTACGCAAAACCGCGCCGCGCACCTGCGCGGGGAAGACGTTACAAATTCCATTATTGAACTTCTGGCCGTGACGAACTGGGGAAATCTTGACGCGCTTATTTTGGATATGCCGCCCGGTATTTCGGACGCGGCGCTTGATATTATGCGGCTGATGCCGAAAGCTGAAATGATTGCCGTCGTAACGTCGAGTATTTTGTCCCAAAATCTGGCGGTAAAAGCTTTGGAATTTTGTAAAAATTCAGGCGTAAAAACCTTGGGTATTATTCATAATTTTACACGCGGCGGGTGTGAGACAGGCGAAATTTTTGCCGAATTTAAATGCCTTGCCAAACTGCCTTATGATAAGAATTTTGAAGCGTCTATCGGCGACATAGAAGCCTTAAAACGGACGGACGTTTACGCCGCCGTTCAGCCCGCGTTTGAAAATCTGCTTTAGTTTTTTGCGGTAAACAAACATAACTTCCGCCGCGAAAAATATTACGTAAAAAATTCCGTTTGCAATCAGACTTACGATATAATTCTGAAAAAAAGTTTTTGGGATTAGGATAATTACAGCCGCCGGCACAAGCGCGAGGAAAATTATTTTGAGCATCTCAAAAAGCGTTTTGGCGTGGCTTATAAACGGAAAATGTTTTTTTACAAAAGGGTAAATAACCAGCAGTCCGAAAATATTTGTCGCGACCAGAGACAGCGGATAACCGAACCCGCCGTAAACGCCCATCAAATAAAAAACCGCCGCCGTAAAAAACAGCGCGGACAGCAGCGGGATAATAAAAAATTCTTTTAATTTCCTGCCCGCCGCGGCCAGATTTCTGTACAGATAAAAAGGCAGCAGCAGAACAAGCGTCGGCGTAAAAAGCGAAATAAAAGCTGCGGTGTTTTTTGCCGTGGAATATGAAAAATTGCCTCTTTCAAAAAACAGTCTCACGATATCGCGCGAGAAAAAACAGCTGAAAACAGCAATCGGCGTCATCAAGACAAGAAGGATAAAAAGATTGTTGTAAAAACTTTCAGCCAGACCAGCGTAATCCCGTTTATTTTCTTTTTCATTAAACTGCACACGGCTTACCAAAGATATTCGGTTTGTAATAATTTCCGTCGGGGAATCCGTAATCTGTTTAGCGTAATTTAACGCGGATACCGTCGCGCCGCCAAGCCCGCTCATAATAAACACCGGCAGCGCGGAAGTAAAAAAGTTAAGCCCTTCCGTTCCAGCCGCCGCCGAGAAATTGTGCCAAAATTTTTTGGTCATGCTTTCGGCGCTGATTACCGGCCGCCAGCCGAGTTTGATAATCATCACCGCCAGGCACGCCGCGCTTTGCACGGCGTTAGCCAGAATAAAACCGCACAACATGGCGGCGATGCCCAGCGTTTTGTGGAAAAATACCAAAAGAAAAAACGGGATTAAAGCGTTCAGCGGACTTAACCACGCTATGCCGAAAATTTTGTGCCGTTCCAAAATATTTATAAAAAACCCGGTAATTATTAAAGAAATAAAATAAACCGCCGCCAGGCTAAACAACGCCTGCGCGCCCGGCGTAAAACCGTTGAAGCGGGACAGCAAACCGAGCCAAAACCCCGGCGCGGCCGCCGCTCCAACGGCAAACAGCAGTCCTATAACCAGATAAAAAAGTATGAAACAGTTTAAAAACCCAAATTCGCTCTCTTTATCCCTTGAGCCGAGGTGCATGGCCTGCGGGATTATGACGTTGGTGTTAATGCCGGCGACAAAAGTGCCGCCCATGCCGGCAAGCATAATAAGGTAAAAATAAATATCCGTATAAAAAGACGCGCCGAAGTAAAAAGCCAGCATAACGCCGTTTGCAAAAGACAACAATTTCCACGCCGCCGTGCAGATTATGCTTATTGCCGCGCCTTTTTTATAGGAATATTCCGCAAAAATCTTACCCATTTTGATATTATATTATATATATGACGACACAATTTGAACCTGTTATCGGCCTTGAAATACACCTGCAGCTTAAAACCAAAAGCAAACTTTTTTGTTCGTGCCCCAGCGGCATGCCGGACGAGGCCGCGCCAAACTCCGCCGTCTGCCCGGTCTGCACGGCGCAGCCCGGCAGCCTGCCCGTCTTAAACAGAGGCGCGGTGGAACTGGCGGTTAAAGCCGCGCTTGCGCTTAATTTAAATATAAATAAGGTGTCTATTTTTGACCGCAAAAATTATTTTTACCCGGACCTTCCGAAAGGCTACCAAATCACGCAGCTTTTTAAACCGATATCGGAAAACGGTTATCTGGAAATCGGCGGGCGCAAAATCGGCATAACCCGCGCGCATATGGAAGAAGACGCCGGAAAATCAATCCACCGCGCGGACGCGACGCTGATAGATTTAAACCGCGCCGGCACGCCTCTTCTGGAAATCGTGACCGAGCCGCAGATACACGGCGCGGACGAAGCTTATAATTTTTTAACCCGTCTGAAAATCAATATGCAGTGGGTAAACGCGTCTAACTGCGACATGGAAAAAGGGGAACTGCGCGTGGACGTGAATATTTCTCTGCGGCCGGCGGGGACAAAAACTTTGGGCACAAAAGTTGAAATCAAAAATTTAAATTCTTTCAAGGCCGTGCGGGACGCTATTCACGCGGAGATAGGCCGTCAGACGGACATGTTAAACAACGGCGAAAAAATTAAGCAGGAAACTTTGCTTTTTAATAAAGAGACCGGGCAAACGGTTGCCATGCGCTCTAAAGAAGACGCGGTTGACTACCGCTATTTCCCGGACCCGGATTTAAAACCGCTGCTTTTAGATGACAAATGGCTTGAAGACATGAAAAACAGCCAGCCGGAAATGCCGGAGACCAGGGAAGCGCGTTTTATCAAAGATTTCGCGCTGTCGGCTTATGACGCCGGCGTGCTGACCAGCCGCCGTGAAATTTCCGAATATTTTGAACATGTCCTGAAAACCGGCGCTCAGCCAAAAAGCGCGGCCAACTGGATTTTGACTGATTTGTTGGGCGCGCTTAACGCGGATAAAAAAGATATAGAGTCCAGTCCCGTCGGCGCGGCGTCTTTGGGTAAAATCATAAATTTCTGCGACGGCGGCAAAATTTCCCGCGCGCAGGCCAAAAAAGTTTTTGAGGCCGTGTGGAAGACCGGCAAAGAACCGGAAATTCTTATAAAAGAAATGTGTCTTGAGCAGGTTTCTGACGCGGCGCAGCTTGAAGTCTGGGCCAAAGAAGCCGTCGCCGAAAACCCGAAAATAGCGGCGGACGTCCGCGCCGGAAATGCGAAAGCCGTGGGCGCTTTAATAGGTTCCGTTATGAAGAAGAGCAAAGGCAAAGCCAACCCCGGCCTGCTTAATGAAATTTTCAATAAACTTTTAAGCTAAAAAGTTTGTAGAATAAAAGTATCTTTATTTAAAGGAGAAAGTTTTATGAAAAATCTTGTAAAAATAGTTTTAATCTTGTGCCTCGGCCTCAGTGTCGGCTTTGGTCTCGCGGCCTGCAAAAAACAAACGAAGCAGAGCGACGATATGATGGCGACGACGGACGAAAACCTCGCCGCGCCGACTACTGTAGACGTGACCGTTGAGGACACCGCGCCGGTAGTTGTCGACGTGCAGAACACAGAAGTGGCTTTGCGCCAAGTAAATTTCGCGCTGGACAAATATGACTTATCCGCCGCCGCTAAAAAAATTCTGGCGGACAACGCGCAGGCTATCAAAGCCAAAGGCGGCAGCGTTACCATAACCATTGAAGGCCACTGCGACGAAAGGGGCACAATAGCCTATAATATAGCGCTCGGCGACAAAAGGGCGACGGAAGTTAAAAAATACTACGGCAGGCTCGGCATACCTACGGCGTCTATGACGTCGGTTTCCTACGGCAAAGAAAAACCGATTTGCTTTGAACAAACCGAATCCTGCTACGCCAAAAACAGACGCGCGGAAACTTTAGTTTCCGTCAAATAAGCGTTTTTTAAAAGTTGAAAGGAGCCCGGATTTATATGAAAAAATCAGCAATATTTTTTATTTTAGGTCTGGGCTCTTTCATGCTTTCCGGCTGCGTGGCCAGCGATAAAGATATTGACGGACTGCGGACCGAAATAGCGCAGCTTACGACGACGCTTAATACCATGCAGCAGAACCAGGCTGATTTGAGCACGCGCATTGACTCCCTGTCCAACGATATAAACACCACCAACGAAAATATGACGGAAACCGGCAATATGATTTCAAAACTGTCGGCTAAACTTGACGACCTTTCCGTGGCCACGGCGGCCGTCGCGCAGGCGCAGGCGGACGCTAAAGCCGTCATACTTCCGACGACGATTTTTGAGAACGCCAGAAAAAGTCTTGACGAAGGCAATTATGACGCCGCCATAGAGGGGTTTAATTTGTATTTAACCAAATATCCGGACGGGGAACTGGTTGAGGAAAGCAATTATCTTATCGGGGACGCTTACGCGGGCAAAAAACAATGGAAGGACGCCGCGGTGCAGTACGCAAAACTGCTGCAAACATACCCGAAAAGCAAAAATACTCCGGCGTACAGGCTGAAATACGCCAAAGCGATACTGCCTTTGAATAAAAAGAGCGAGGCCAAAAAGTATTTGCAGTCAATACCGCAGGATTTCCCGAAATCGTCCGAGGCTAAAATAGCCGCGCGCGAACTGGCCTCCATCAAATAATATGAGAAAATTTTTATATATTTTAATTCTGATATTCTTTCCGCTTGCCGTTTCGGCGCAGCAGACGGACGTTTATATAGGCCTTGCGTCAAAGGGCGGCAATGACAAGCCGTCATTAGGTCTTGCCGAGATTAAGCACGACGCCAATTCCGAAAAAGAGAGCAAACAGATTTTTGACGTAATGCGCGCGGACCTTATGTTCAGCCGCCATTTTGACATTAAAGAAACCGGGCCGCAGATAAATGTTTCTTCGGCGGCCGCGCAGCTTGACGAGTGGCAGAAAAACGGAGCTGATTTCGTCGTGCAGGGCGACATGACAGGCGATAACGGAAATTTTGAAATAAAAATTTACGTCTATTATACGAAAACCCACAAAGTAGTTTTTGCCCGCGCTTTTAAAGGAAAATCAAACGCGCTGCGCCGTCTGGCCCACGTCGCCAGCGACCAGATTGTTTTTGCGCTGACCGGCAAGCGCGGTATAGCGGACACGAGAATAGCGTTTTCCAACAGCGCTACCGGCAATAAAGAAATTTATATAGCGGACTATGACGGCGCGAATCTGCGTAAACTGACGACTGACAAATCCATCGCCATTCTGCCGCGCTGGTCTACCGACGGCAAAATTTATTACACGTCTTACCGTTACAGAAATCCGGATATTTTCGCCATTGATTTGGCCGCCGGCAAAGTGGTGCCCATAGCCACGTCAAGGGTATTAAATTTAATCGGCGGCGTCTCGCCCGACGGGAAAACGCTGGCCATGACGCGCTCCGGCAAAGACAATCCCAGCCTGTTTGAAATGAATCTGGAAACTAAAAAGATTACGGAAATTTCTGAATCTTCCGGCGTGGACGGTTCGCCGTCTTATTCGCCGGACGGCAAATATATAACTTTTGTCTCTAACCGTTCCGGCAACCCGCAGGTTTACGTGATGGATATGTCAACGGGCTCCACGCGCCGTCTGACGTCTACGCTGAACTGGGCGGACACGCCGCAGTGGTCCCCGAGCGGGGAGTGGATTGTGTTTTCAGGCCGCACGTCGCCGTATAATCCGATAGACGTGTTTTTAGTTGACATTACCGGCACGCAGGTAAGGCAGCTTACGTCCGACAGCGGCAGGAACGAGGACCCCACCTGGTCCCCCGACGGAAGATTTATAGCTTTTACGACGACGCGCAACGGCCGCCGCCAGCTTTATGTTATGGACGCCGACGGCAGCGCGCCGCATTTGCTGGCGGATATCCCCGGCGATTCTTATACGCCGGACTGGAGCAAATAAAATTATGAAAGAAATTCAATGGAAAACTAAATTTGAACCTTTTAAAATTAAAGTTATTGAAGCCGTTCCGGTTACTACGGCGGCGGAAAGACTTGCCGTTTTAAAACGGGCCGCGTATAATCCTTTTAATCTGCCGGCTGAAAAAGTTACTATTGATTTTCTGACGGACTCCGGCACGGGCGCGATGTCCGACAAACAGTGGGGCGCGCTGATGGCAGGGGACGAATCTTACGCCGGCGCAAAAAGTTTTTACCGTTTTAAGGACGCCGTGACTTCCGTAACAGGTTTCGCTAACGTTCTGCCCGTTCACCAGGGCAGGGCGGCGGAAAGGATTTTGTTCGGCGTGATAGCCTCTTTAAAACCCGGGGCTACCATAGTTTCAAACGCGCATTTTGACACGACGAGGGCCAACGTTGAAGCCAATAAAATGGAAGCGCTTGATATCCCGGTTAAAGAGGCCTACCTGTTTGACACGCCCGGCCCGTTCAAAGGCAATATTGATTTGGCTAAACTTAAAAAAGTTATTAAAGAAAAAAACGTTCCTCTGTGCGTAATGACCGTTACAAATAATTCCTTCGGCGGGCAGCCGGTGAGTATGGCAAATATCAGGGAAGCGTCAAAAATCTGTAAAGAAAACGGCGTTCCCATGTTTTTGGACTGCGCGCGGTTTGCTGAAAACGCTTACTTTATTAAAACGCGCGAAAAGGGTTATCAGAACAAAACGCCGGAACAAATAGCGCGGGAAATGTTCTCATACGCCGATGGAGCATGGATGAGTTCCAAAAAAGACGCTTTGGTTAATATCGGCGGTTTCCTGGCTTTTAAAAATGATACGGCTTGGCTGCAGAAAGCGAAAGAGGCTTTAATTTTGGGTGAAGGGTTTTTAAATTACGGCGGCATGTCGGGCCGCGATATGGAAGCGTTAGCCGTTGGTCTTACGGAAGGTTTGGACGAAAATTATCTGGCTTACAGAATTGAAAGTACCGCGTATCTGGGCGAGGGTTTATTAAAAGCCGGCGTGCCGATAATTTATCCGCCGGGCGGCCACGGCGTTTACATAGATGTAAAAAAATTCCTGCCGAATTTTCCGCAAAGTAAATTCCCGGCGCAGAGTCTGGTCTGTCACATGTACAAAACCGGCGGCATAAGAGCGGTTGAAATAGGCATGTTAATGTTTGGCCGGCGCGACGGTAAAGGCAACTGGCTGCCGGCGGAAATGGAACTTGTAAGGCTTGCCATACCGCGCAGGGTATATACAAAATCGCATTTTGATTATGTTATAGAAGTTATGGCGCACATAGCCAAAAATAAAAAAGATATTAAAGGTTTAGCCGTAGCCTGGGCGCCGGAAACGCTGTCTCACTTTTCCGCAAAACTTAAAGAAGTAAATTGAGGATAATAAAAAAAGCCGCCCGTGAGGGCGGCTTTTTTATGCTTGAGTTACGCGTCTAATTTTTCCAAAATAGCGTCGGGTATGTTGTAGTTGGAATAAACGTCTTTGGTGTCGTCATGCTCGTCAAGTTCTTCTATCAATTTTATTATTGACGCGGCGGTGTTTTCGTCCGTTACTTCCACCTCATTGTCCGGAATCATTGTCAGATTGGCGGACTCTATTTTTATTTTCTTGCCTTCCAAAGCTGTTTTTACTGCGTTTAAATTTTCCGGCGCGGTAAAAATTTCATATGACGGACCTTCGGTTTTAACGTCGTCCGCGCCCGCGTCCAGCGCGGCGTTCATAATATCGTCTTCGGACAGACCTTCTTTCGGAACCAGTATCAGCCCGCGTTTTTTAAACATGTATGACACGCTGCCGGCGGAGCCTAAATTTCCGCCGCGGCTTGAAAAAATTTTGCGTATTTCTGAAAACGTGCGGTTTTTATTATCCGTCGTGCATTCTACGATTACGGCTACCGAGCCCGGGCCGTAACCTTCGTACATAACTTCTTCGTAGGTAACGCCGTCGAGGGCGCCTGTGCCTTTCATGATGGCGCGTTTGACGTTGTCGGACGGCATGTTGGCCGCTTTAGAGTCGTCAACCGCTTTACGCAGACGCGGGTTATGTTCCAAATCCGCGCCGCCGAGTTTCGCGGCTATCGTGATTTCTCTTATGATTTTTGTAAAAACTTTGCCTTTTTTGGCGTCAACAAGCGCCTTTTTGTGCTTAATGCCCGCCCAGTGTGAATGTCCGCCCATGTTAAAACTCCTTTGAACAGCCTTTTTCTATTTTACCAAAAAAAGATATCATATAAATATGAATATTTGGCTTTTAATTCCAATTGGTTTTGTAATAGGTCTAATCGGCAGCATGTTCGGGATAGGCGGGGGGCTTTTTGTCGTGCCCGTCCTGCATTTCGGTTTTAAAGTGCCGCTGCACCAGGCCATAGCGTGTTCTCTGCTGACGATAGTGGCCTCTTCCATGATGGCCACGATGTCAAAAGTACGCAACGGGGTTACGAATATAAGGCTGTCAAAAGCTTTGGAAATCCCGTCGATAAGCGGCGCGATATTCGGCTCCGCCGTCGTCGGCGCAATGCCTTTAAGCGTTTTAAAAATCATGTTTTCCGCTGTGGCCGTCGCGATGGCCGTGGATATGTTTAAAAATCCCGTCAGAGTTTTAGCCGGCGGCAAAGAAAGAGTTTATACCGCCGGCGGCGAAGGCGACGCGTTCGCGGACAGTTTCCGCGACAAAGCCACGGGCCGCACAGTGCGTTACCAGGTAAAAAATTTAAAGTGGGCGGTACCGGTTTCCTTAACCGCGGGCTTTTTATCGTCGACGCTGGGCATAGGCGGCGGCGTTATAAACGTGCCGCTTATTACAAACGTCTGCAAAGCGCCGGTGAAAGTGGCCAGCGCCACCAGCAGCTATAAACTGGGGCTTACGGCGTGCGCCGGCAGCATTATGTATTTTAAACAGGGGTATATAATACCGGACGTTACGATAATGATGGTACTGGGTATTTTGGCGGGCGCGTACGTCGGCATGAATATACTGTTGCGCGTTAAAGCGTTTTATATTGAACTGTTATTCGGCATGCTTATGCTCGGCGTGGCCGTCAAAATGCTGATGAGTTTATGAAAGACAAAAAACTGCGTAAATATATTTACTATATGCTGCTTACAGGTTTAAGCTGCGTCGTGTTTTTTGCCGTAATGTTTTTAATATTCGGCGGCGTGTGGGGGAAACTCGCGCTGGGCACGCTTTTATGTCTGCCGCCGGCGCGTCTGTTGACGGAAATTTTCGGTTTTTCAAAAAGTAAAAATTACGGTTTTGCTTTAATTTCGACAATTCTAATTATTATGTTGTTTTTGGAATATAAAATATGAAAGTTCTGGGCATTGATCCCGGGCTTGACCGTACCGGCTGGGCCGTTTTAGAACGCCGCGGCGGCGGAGACATTACGCTGTGCTCCGCCGGTCTCCTGCATACGTCTAAAGAAAGCTCTCTTCCTCAGCGTCTCGAATATATTTTTAATGAAGTCGGCAAACTGGCGCAATTGTATAAGCCGGACTGCGCGGCGATGGAAGAAATGTTTTTCTTAAAACGCGCCATAACCGTCAGCCAGACAATACAGACGCGCGGCGTAATTTTGCTAGCCGCGCATATGAACTGTTTAACGGTAAATTCTTACGCTCCCAAAAAAGTCAAAAGCGTAATCTGCGGCAGCGGCACGGCGGAAAAAGCGCAGGTGCAGCGCATGGTGCAGCTGACGCTAAAATTGCAAGACCTCCTCCGCCCCGACGACGTAGCCGACGCCGCCGCCATAGGAATCTGCCACCTGAAAACCGCGCCGCTTACTTCCAAAATAAACACGGCGGCCGCCTTTGAACAAAAGCTAGCCGCCGCAAGAAAAGCGCAAATTAAAAATTAGTTCCAGTCTGACATAAGACGGAACACTTCTTTGCCATCTGACTGTCTTGTCAAAATATGCGTATAAGAATTTTCCGCGTCTTTGTAAACTTTGCCGGTGATTTTTTCGTCTTCGCGGCACTCTGCTTTAAAACTTATCTTTACGCTTTTCAGTTTTTTTGACGCGCGCAAATCTTTTGGCATGGTTTCCATTGCCCAAGCGAGATAGTGCGTGTTGTTGACGTGTTTGTTTGTGTCAATATCTTCTTCGCGCGTTAAAAATATTTTTTCCGAAACCGGCGTAACGCCGTCATAGATATTATTTTTAAATTCACTTTCTTCGGTTACGTAGCGCGGCTCGGCCGGATTCATCGCAATCAGGGTTGCCGGCATGCGGGTTATGCGGCGGGTGGTTAAGTTTAAAAGCACCCACCATGTGCTGCCTTTGATTATGGTTACGCCGTCTTCGTCCGTGATAACAAACTCGCGCCGGCTTATGACTTTTTCAGTATGCGCGTGCCAGGTTTCCACGGTCAAAGTTTTACCCGGCGCGGCCGGAGACAGAATTTCAATTTGCATGCGCGTCAAAACCCACGCTATACCCTGGGCGGAAAGTTCTTCGCTTCCAAACGAATTACTATGCGCGTCGCACCCCGCCGCTTCCTGAAAATAATTGCATAAAATATGCAAAGGTAAAGAGTTGCCCGGCGCAAACTCATAGTACCTTGGTTTGAACTCCATTTTCGTCATCTGCCGCCCCCGATTTTTTCTTAGACTTCTTTAATAATTTGTCATACTTTGCATTGTTGGAAATTTCCAAAAATTTAGCGGCCTGCGCGTAGTCTTTTTTCTTGTAGTAAAGCATGCCGATGTGTCCCGCGATTTCCTTGTCCTCGTTTGAGTCTTTATAAGCCTGCAGTATATATTTTTCGGCTTCGTCGTAATTCCCGGTTTTAAAATAATACCAGCCGAGGGAATCCGTGGCCGCCGCGTCAGACGGGTTTATTGAAAGCGATTTTTGTATGTAAGATAGCGCTTCGTCAAAATTTTTATTTTGCTCAAGCAGCGAATATCCCAAAGTGTTCAGTACCACTGAATCTTCAGGCGTTTTATCCAGCAGAAGACGCATTTGTTTTTCAATTTCTTTGTAGTTATTCAAAGCTTCAAGCGAAACGGAGTACATAAGCCGCGCTCTGTCAAGTTCCGGGTCCTTTGCCAGTATTTCTTTAAAAACTTTCGCGGCTTCTTTGTGCTTTTCTACGTCCTGCAGAGAGACGGCGTAATAGTAACCTATTTCAACGCTTTCGTCTGAATTTTCATAAGCCGACGAAAGCAGATTTTCCGCCGTTTCTTTCTGGCCTAGGCGCGCCGCGTAAAACGCCGCCTGCAATTCTTTCTGCGCGTTTGTGTCAAAATCTTTTGACGCGGAGAGACGGTTTAGGGCGTCCTGAAAATTTTCTTCGTCCTCCGCGATTGCCGCCAGGAACTGGTTGGCCTGCGGATTAGCCGGATCCGCCGCTAAAACTTTTTCAAAATATATTTTCGCGCCCGGCACGTCTTTTAGCAAAATTTTTAAAATGCCTATTTGTATATAAACGTCATTGTCAGCTTTACCGTCCTGCTCAAGCGCGGTATACTCTTTTAACGCGGCCTCAAGGTTTTGGCGGTTTTTAAAAATTTCGGCGCGCGCCATGCGGGCCGGGACAAAGCGCGGGTCCGCCTGAAGCGCTTTATCATACATGACTAACGCTTTGTCAACATCTTTTTTCGCGGCGTAAGTGTTGCCGGCCTCCTGATAAAAAGAGGAGGCTATTTCCGGGAATTTTTGCGCGTAATCTTCCAAAAATAAAACCGCGCCGTCTGTATCTATATTTTTCAGCAGCGTTAAATACTGGATGATTGTGCTGGTATTGTCCGGGTTTAATTTTATGGCGCGTTTATAATAATCCGCCGCGTCTTTGAGACGGCCCTGGGACCAGCTGTAAGCGGCGTAGGCGGCAAGAGATTTTTCGTCGTCAAAATTTTTAACCTCGTCGGCCAGCGCCGAATATTTATCCGCGTTGTGGGTTTTTACTGCGTCCGTCAGTATCAGCGTTTTTAAATATTTTGACTGCGGATATTGTTTTAGGTTCTGGTTATATAAATCCAAAGCTTTTTTTGGCTGGTTGTCTTTGTCGTAGAGAACGGCGTTTATAAAATTCTGGTAAAAATCTTTACCCGGCTCTTTGTCCTGCGCGGCGGCGGCAACTGGCAGCAGCATAGCTAAAATTAAAATATATTTTTTCATAAAATATTTTCCATCAACAGAGCGTCTTCGCCGTTATAAAACCCTTTTCTTTTGGAAATAATGTTAAACCCGTTTTTTTTGTAAAGAGCCAGCGCAGGAGCGTTGTTTTCGTTTACTTCAAGCGTGATTTTTTTAAAGCCCGCGTTGGACAGATTTTCTTTTAACGCGGCCAGCAGTTTCTGGCCGATTCCGCAGCGGGTAAAATTTTTATCGACGGCGAAATTTAAAAGTTCACAGTCCGGCGCCACTCCGCGCGCCGATATAAAACCCAAAATTTTACCGCCTTCCTCATAAACCAGCGTTAAAGCAAATTTATTTTCCAGTTCTTTTTTTAAACCCTCGTAACCCCAGCGCGCGCTGTACGGCTGGCCGCTTTCCACGTCGGCAATTTGCGTGAGGTCCGGCGCCGCCGCATGTCTTATCATTTGCCAAGCTCAAAACGCGCGGGTTTTAAATAAAGCGGTTCAAGGGTGCCGGGTTCAAAACTTTTTATTTTTGCTATTTCTATGAGCAACGCGGGAGTCACTCGGGAAAATTTTTGGCTGCCGAGCGTGTAGTTAAAATTTTTAAAAAGTTCGTTAAGCGGCGTTCTGTCCCTGTCAAATCCTATAATAAAAAGCGGCGTTTTTACGCCGGAGAGATATTTAAACAAATCTTCTTTGGTCATCCACATAGGCTCGGTGAGGCCGAAAATCTGCAAAAAATATTCCTCCCGGAACGCGTGCAGGACAACGGCTATTTTACCGTCGGGATTTTTGGCCAGCCAGGTTTTATATTCTCTTGATTTTTCGGCGCCGCGGCGCAGAACTTCAAACATCGTCGCGCTGGCGGCCTCCGCGTTGTTTAAGCTGCGGAGCATGGTGGCCGTCGTCATTCCTATTCTTATTCCAGTAAACCGGCCCGGGCCTTTGATGAAAAAAACTTTTGTGACGTCTTTTAAATCCGCTCCGGTTTTCGCCAGCGCTTTTTTGATGGAAGGAAATAAAAATTCTTCCTGCTTAATTCCGCTCTTTTTAACGCCCGCCGTTTTTCCGGCGCGGCTGACGGCGGCAAGCAGCGGGGAAGAAGTCGTGTCCAAAGCCAAAATAATTTCTTCAGCCATTTAAAGCCTCCGTCAGATTTTTAAGTAATTTTTCCGCGCTTTCACCGCGCGCTTTCAAAACTATTTCGCGCTTGTCGCCGCCCTGCAAAATAAAATCCATTTCCAGGCGGGGGGAATTGATTAGGTTTTCAAGCGGCGCCGGCCATTCTGCGGCTATAACCGCGTTCTCGTCGGCCAGCATTTCTTCAAAGCCCAGGTTAAACATTTCCCTTTCTTCCAGACGGAACAAATCAACGTGGAATAATTTTTTTGTTTTGCTTTTATATTCTTTAATTATGCTGAAAGTGGCGCTTACCGGGCTGCCTTTCAGTCCCATTTCTTTTGCCAGAGCTTTGACAAAAACAGTTTTGCCAGCGCCGATGGGGCCGCTCAGAAAAATAATTTCGCCGCCGCGTAGCAGTTTTGCAACCGCTACCGCCAGATTTTTCGTGTCCGACGGAGAATTTGAAATATAATTGTTCATCATTTAACCGTTTTTACGCAGACTTTTCTTCCGTTGAAATCGGCGATATCCTGATTAATCGGGTCCAGCGTTTCTTTGCCGTCCACCAGAAAAACATATTTATATTCGCCGGCTGCCAGCGCGACGGAGGTGTCAAAATATCCTTTTGTATACGGCGTTAAAACTATCGGCGCGGCGCCCCAGTTATTAAAATCAGCCGCCAGTTCAACCTGCTTTGCGCCCGGCGCGGTTATAAAAAATTTTCTGAATTTTATCTCTGTGTCATAAGGCGTGGGAGACTGCGGTTTTTGCGGCTGCGGCACAGCCGCCGGCGGGCCTGGTTTTAAATTAACAGTTTCATAATAATCTTTGCCGGCGTTAAAAAGCACGACGAGGCACGCCGCCAGAATAATCAGCGCCAAAATCATGGAAACGGGATTTGTTTCTTCTTTTTGTTCACTCATTTTTATCTAAAAATTCCCTGACGTAAAACTCCGCGCCCAGGTTTTCTACAAATTTTTTCATAGCCGCGGTGTCCACGCCTATGTTGCCGACGGTGGAAACCACCACTTTGTCAAAATTGCCGATACTTTCTTTGATAAACTGCACGACGCTTTCGTATCCGTTTTCATAGCCGGCGGCCGGGCGCACAAGCTTGGCCCACTGCGCCGGGATATGCGAGTTTAAACTGATATAAATCTGGTCTATGCGGCCTTTAAGTTGCGGAACAATATTTTTTTTCCAAATCATATTGCTGAGGCCGACTGTGTTCAGACGTATTGCGCCCGGATATTTATTTTTTTTAAGGTCGTCGCAGATTTCCAGCATGACGGGCAAGCGCAGGGTAGGCTCCCCGTAGCCGCAGAAGACAATCTGTTCGGCGGGGGCTTTTTTCATTTCGGAGTAAAGCGCGTCCAGCACTTCGCGGGCGGACGGTTCTTTGCCCTGCAGGTTCAGGTTATATTTGTCAAAATCCATATTCCATTTTGTTTTTATGCAGAACGAGCACAGGTTCGGGCACCTGTTTGTCAGGTTTATATAAAGGGAATTTTTGAATCTGTAAACAATTTGATTTTCCATACTTATATTATAACTTATACGTACGCGCGTAAGGATTATCCTAATTTGATAAGATAGAAATATGTTAAAACTCCGGCAGGGCCCGTTTTTAAATATTCTAAAGTGGTTTGTACTGGCTACTTTAATAGGCATAATCGTCGGCGTTGCCGTTTCCGCGTTTCTGGCGCTGCTGGACGCGTCCGTCACCGCGACAAACAAGTTTCCGCTTTATTTCACCGCGCTGCCTTTGGTTTTGTGGGTTGTTTCTCTTTTGGCGCGCCGCGCGGCAAAAACGCATACTGATTTTTCCACCGACGCCGCGATAAATAAAATTAATACTTACCGCCCCATAACTTTAATATCAACGTTAAAAGCTTTTGTCCTGCCGATAATTACCATAGCGGGCGGCGGCTCCGCCGGTAAAGAGGCGCCTTGCGCGGACGTCGGCGCCGGTATTGCCTCCGCGTTTTCCGATATGTTCAATTTGTCGCCGGAGGACAGGCGCAAACTTATGATTTGCGGCGTAAGCGCGGGTTTTGCGGGCGTGTTCGGCGTGCCGGTTTCCGGCGCGATATTCGGGCTGGAAATTTTGTGGGTGGGTTACATTTTTTATGAGGTTATGTTTCCGGCGCTCGTCGCCGGCATTACGGCGTACCAAGTTACAAACATGCTAGGCGTAAAATATATTTACCACCCAATTCAGGTCATACCCGTGTTTACCGAAGGGTTTTTTATAAAGGTGCTTGTCGCCGGCGTGTTTTTCGGGCTGATGTCGATTTTATTTATTGAACTGATGAAATTTTTCCGCGTGGTTTTCAGGTTTATCGCTTTTAAAACTTCTAATTTTTGGCGGGCGTTTCTGGGTGGTTTTATTTTGGTGCTGATAGGGCTGCTGCTCTCGCCGGAATATCTCGGTCTGGGCATGGATACGACGAACGGCGTTTTGACCGGCGCGGACGTCAGCCACCCGCTGGGCGCGCTTTTTAAAATGATTACGACGGCAATCACTTTCTCCGCCGGCGGCGTTGGCGGCATTGTAACGCCTATATTTTTTATAGGTTCGCAGGCGGGCGCCGTGCTTTCCGGCTTTTTGGGAGTGGACGCTAAGACGCTGGCCGCGCTCGGCGTGGTGTCAGTTTTGGCCGGCAGCACTAACGCGCCGCTTGCGGCAAGCATTATGGCGATAGAATTATTCGGCCCGGCGGTAGCGCCGTACGCGACGGTATGCTGCGTTATAAGTTTTTTAATGACCGGTCAGAGAAGCGTTTTCCACAAACAAAAAGTATCTTATGACAAAGACTGCGACGTAAACCCCGGCGCGCAGCAGACGCCCAAAAAAATGCCGCGCAGGCGGGCGTCTTTTATGAAACTTGCCAGACATCTTATCCCGAATCCCGCGAGGGAAGAAATGGTCCGCCGCCGGACAATGAACGCCAAAGTTGATAAAATTTTGCAGGAAGAAAAAGAAAAGAAGACGCTGTTTAAAATGTTTAAACATTTATTCCCGAATTTCAAAGACGAAGACAAATAAAAAACCGGGCTAAGCCCGGTTTTTTTAATTCACTCCGAATTCTTTTTCCAGCGCCAGATAACGTTGCACCGCGCTTTTTATAAACTTGCGTCTTTCGTTGTAACTGCCGGGGAAAAATGAGCCTTTGAAACCGGCTATTACTATATTTCTGAAATCGGCGGGCGAAAGTTCTATGTTGTCAACCAGCAGTTTTAATTCTTTTGTTATATTTGTGTCCGATACCAGACGATTGTCCGTGCACAGACTGACGGAAAGGCCGCGCCGTATCATTTCTTTAACCGGGTGGTTTTTGATGGATTTTATTTTAGGGTTTGTCTGAAGATTGCTTGTAAGACACACTTCCACGCCGATACGTTCGCTCGCTATGTAAGACGCCAAATCTTCTATGTATTTCTTTTTGTTTTTTATACTTTTGTCCTTTATCATATTTTCGGCGAACAAAAATGTGCCGTGGCCTATGCGGTTGGCGTGGCAGTCGGTAATTGCCTGAAAAATTGATTCAGGGCCGTAAGCCTCCCCGGCGTGGACGGTTTTTCTTATAAAATTTTCATGGACAAGCTGGTAGGCTTTTTTGTGGTCTTCCGCAGGAAAACCCTCTTCCTGCCCGGCCAAATCAAAACCGACTATCGGCAGGTTTTCTTCCGCCGTAAGTTTGACTATAGTCCGCGCAAGTTCCATTGACGCGGCGGAAAAAATCTCGGGTTTTTCCGCGTGGGATAAAACATTGATTAGCCTGCGGTAATACGGCGACATATTTTCGTTAAAATTTCTCATCGCGCAGGCTATTATGCCGAAGTAAAACGGAATATCTCCGCCGTTTTTTACCGCGGCGGTTTTATTAAATTCGTCCGCCGCTTTTTTAAGGCCTTTTGAAACGGCGCGCAGCGCGTCCTCGCTGCCCAGGCCGGGCGCGGTATGCAGCTGCGGGGCAAAACGCACTTCGATATAGCGCACGCCTTCGTTAATATTGTCCTGCGCCAGCTCATAAGATATGCGTTCAATATTTTGCCTGCCTTGCATGACGAGAGTTGTGTAATTAAACGCTTTAAGATATTCGGCAAGGCTAGAATATTTTGATTTAAAAACTTTTTTGCGGAGGCCTTCTTCGGTGTAAGCGGGCAACGGAATATTGTCTTTTTTTGCAAGGTCTATTAACGTTGATATGCGCAGCGAGCCGTCTAAATGCAGATGTAAATCCGTCTTCGGGATTTTTTTTATGAACTCTAAAGGTATTTGCATTTTATTTTACCTCTAATTTCTGGCCCTGCGGAGTGTCTCTGACAATGTAGCCAAGCGCGGCTATTTCGTCCCGCAGCTCGTCGGATTTTTTGAAATCTTTATTTTTTCTTGCAGCGGCCCGCGCGTCAAGCAGTTTTTGCACTTCCGGCGGGATTTGCACCTCTTCGGTTTTGAACATGTCCAACGCGAAAATAGTGTCCGCGAATTTAATCAATTCTTTTTTGGTGCCGTCCGAAATATTTTCTTTAAGCGTTTCCCAGACGAGGGCCAGCGCTTTGGGCGCGTTCAGGTCATCGCGCAGCGCAGTTAGAAAATTTTCTTTTAACGCGGCCAGTACCGCTTTGTCGACGGCGTTGTCCTGCAAATTTTTAACGCGGTCTGACAATCCGCGCAGACTTGTTCTTGCATAATCCAAGCTTTCAAAAGTAAATTCAAGCTGTGTTCTGTAATGCGCGGTGAGGCACAGATAACGGTAGTCAAGCGGGCTGTAACCCTGCTGCTTAAGCGCGTCCAAAGTCAAAAACGTTCCGGCGGATTTTGACATTTTGCCGGCGTGCAGCACCAGAAATTCGCCGTGCACCCAGTAGCGGACGTACTGTTTGCCGGTGGCGGCTTCGCTCTGCGCGATTTCGTTGGTGTGGTGAACGGCGATATGGTCCACGCCGCCGCAGTGTATATCTATCGTCGGGCCCAGATATTTCATCGCCATCGCCGAACATTCTATATGCCAGCCCGGGAAACCGACGCCCCACGGGCTGTCCCACTCCATCTGCCTTTTTTGGTTTTTAGGCGAAAATTTCCAAAGCGCGAAGTCTGACGGGTTTTTCTTTTCGTCGTTAAATTCCACGCGCGCGCCGCTTTTTAGGCCGGATATATGCGCCGCGCCGGCAAGGTTTGAGTAAGACGGGAATTCGGAGGTGTCATAGTAAATGCCGTCTGAGGTTTTGTAAGTGTAGCCTTTTTCTTCAAGCGTTTTTACGAGGGCTATCATCTCTTTAATATTTTCCGTCGCGCGGCTGACGATAGTCGGGCGGGTGCAGTTTAAAGAATCAAAATCTTCAAAAAACTTTTTTTCGTAAAATTTGGCTATATCCCACGCGCTTTTTCCGTCCCGCGCGGCACCGAGCTCCATTTTATCTTCGCCGGAATCCGCGTCCGACGTTAAATGGCCGACGTCGGTAATATTCATAACGTGTTTGACGGGAAATTCCGTGCGCAAAACGCGGACGAGCAAATCTTCAAAAATGTAAGTACGAAGGTTGCCTATGTGCGCGTAATTATAGACGGTGGGCCCGCAGGTATAGAGCGTCGCCCCGGCGGTGTTTAAAGGCGTAAAATTTTGTTTCTTTTTGGTAAGAGTGTTATAAAGCTGCATTTGTATCCGTCGCGGCGGAATAACTCTTTAAAGATTTAAAAAACAAATCGCATGTTTTTTGGCCGACGTTGTCCGCGCTGTCCTGGCTTAAAATACACTGCACTTCCACGTCGGACAGCGGGTTGATGGAGCCCGCAGGCGACATCGCGTAAGTAAAACCGGCCGGATTATAAGTGCTTTTGGCGGTCCTGTAAGCTTTGTCAATGCTGGCCTGAAATGTGCTCATTTCTTTTGCGCCTGCCGTAGGGCCTATTGAAAATTTCTTGGTGCCGACGGTAACCACCGCGTCCCCGTAGGCGCTTTTTGTGTTAAAACGGCTTTCGCCGGTAAAGTCGTTGGCATCGTCAAGCTGCGCGGACGGAGTGCTGTCGGTAATTTCAACGTTTCTGTATTTCTCGTAATCAATGCCGGATTTGCCGGTCACGTTTGTTTTGCTCGTCACGCAGGCGGACATAAGAATTACCGCGGGTAAAATTGCAAAAAACTTTCTCATAATCAACTATTCCTCTCGATTTTTACTGTTACGGCGCACTGGCACATAGCGGCTTCGCCGCGGCCTATTTCGCCTATGCCCTCATGGCTTTTGGATTTGAAACTTATGTTGTCAAAACCTATGCCGAAAATTTTGTCCATGCTTTGACGCACGGCTTTGTAATGCGGTTGCATTCTGGGGCTTTCGGTGATTAAAGTGGCGTCAATGTGAACCACCCGCGCTTTTTTCTTTTTCAAAATTTCAACCACGCGTTTTGCTATCGCCGCGCTGGAAATGCCTTTAATTTTTTTATTTGACGACGGGAAATAGACGCCCAAGTCCCCGGCGCAGACGGCGCCCAAAGCGGCGTCACATACGGCGTGCAGCACAACGTCCCCGTCGCTGTGGCCGGCAAAGCCTTTGTCATATTTAATTTCCGCGCCGCCGATAAAAAGTTTGCGCCTTTTTTCAAAACGGTGCAAATCAAAACCAAAACCGGTGCGGTAAATTATGTCCTTAGGCACTTTATTTAACCTTTGCAAAAATCATTCTGCCGGCGGACGTCTGCAAAATGGAATAGACGGAAACCTCCACCCTCTTGCCTACGTGCTTTCTGCCTTCTTCGACGACGACCATCGTCCCGTCATCCAGATAACCGACGCCCTGTTCTTTTTCTTTTCCGTCTTTCATTATGAACAGAGACATAGTTTCGCCGGGCAGCACGACGGGTTTGAGCGCGGTGGCCAGGTCGCTTATGTTTAAAACCACCACGTCGTAAATCGCGCCGATTTTATTTACGTTAAAATCCAAAGTTACCACTTCGCCTTTCAGGTTCTGCGCGAGTTTTACCACTTTTTCTTCCGGCGTGGCCGCTTCAATTTCTTTGGTTGTTATACGTATGGGAACGTCACGCTGTTCCTGCAGTCTGGCGACGACGTCCAGTCCTCTGCGGCCTTTCGCGCGTTCCAGCGGGTCCTTTGAGTTAGATAAAGTTTCCAGCTCGTTAAGCACGAATTTCGGGAAAACCAAAGCGCCGGAAAGAAATTTTGTATCTATTAAATCAATAACGCGGCCGTCTATGAAAGAAGTAATATCCAGCACTTTCAGGTGGCTGCCGACTTTGCTTAAACCTTCCAAATCACTTGATTTTATTACGCTGATTACCGCGCCGACTAGCACCCAGAAAAACTGCACGTAAATATTATATTTTGTCCACCAGTCCACGACGTCCACGAAATTTGTCCTGATGGCCACGTGGTCAAAGAACGCGTAAACAAAATAGCCCATTATGCCGCCGAACAGCGCTATCATTATTTTAATGAGCCGCAGTTTTTTGAAAACCATTTCCACAAAAATTAAAATTACCGCGCAGGCAAGCCCGGCGGCAAAGCCTTTTCTATCCGACAAAATGAAATTGTAAGTTAAAAAAGGGAAAGCTACTAAAGTAGATAAACGATACAGCCAAACAGTCATATAAACCTCCGGTTCAGAATTGAATAAGGGATTAAATATTTTTCAAATCTGTAAATATATATATAAATACATAGTAGCAAATTATCCAAGTCTTAGTATTCCGCCCATCCCACTATTTTTCTCCTAGTCCATTCTTCACAGGCAAATTTGCTGAGCGAAGATAACTTGGCCCAAAAAAATTTTAATCATCCTTCTTCGTGCGTAACCTTGTATTCCCAATACACATGGCCACAACCCTAGTATCGTCTATGAAATTGATGTATTTTTTACCCGATATTTTAAACAACGCTATAAGTCAACAGACAGGCGGCCCGATATGCGCTTTAGAATCGCCGGCGGACTGGCGAACGCATTTTGTATTTTTTGCCAAACGAACAACAAACATGGGACCTAAAGGCCCATTTTCTATATAGGTCTAAAAAACCTCTAGATATTTTATTGATAATCACTTAAAATAAGACTATATGAACAAAAAAGGCCAGATAGTCTTATTGTTTGTATAGGAGGAATGCTGGTATGAAATGCCTGTTAAAAATTTTTGTGGTTTTTGTGTTCTCATGTTTGTGCGTCGGGGCGGTGCATTCCCAGACGGAACGCGATTTTACAACGCTTTACAAAAAATTGGCCGATATAAAAATAATCTGCCCTGCCGATAAAACGCGTATTGAAAAATTGCTATTGCCCCAAAAGAAAAAATCGCAGCTGCAGGCCATTGATGATTTGTCGGATGACCAATTTGACGATTATATTAAAAACAGTATGCAGAAGTTCAGGGAAGAGTGTATCCAAAGCGTTAAAAATGACACTTTGGCGAAATATGATTTTTTGGCTTTGTATAAAGAGCCTAAAGAAGACTGTTACGTTGAAAAAACAAGAAAAGCGATAGAAACCCTTGAGAGTACTCCCTTAACCGGCGATTTTAAGTGGGATACCATTATTCCCGAAGATACGAAAGTTATTCTTGTGGGTGAAATACATAATATCGGAGTTGAAAATGTTGTGGTACAAATAATCCGGGATTTGAAAGCGAAGAAAAAAATATCTTATTTTGCCAGCGAGTTTATGGATACTAACATGGAAAACACCCTTAAGAAATTTTATGAGACCGGCGACGAAAACTATATCCGGAGCTATGACGGTTTACTGGATCAACGTAATAGATACCTCCAAAACCAGAGAACCGTAAAAGCGGCGGCTGGGTTGAAAATAATCCCTTTAGAGAACATACGCTATGAGTATTTAGGAATAGATACGGAAGAACAACTGAGCAAAACTATTTTTACAAGTAAATTGACAAGAGCGATTAAATACAGGTGGGACGATACGAAAGACTTTATGATATCTCCCGTGGGTATGGCATCAAGAAATATTTTTTGGATGAAAAGATTAGTGCCGTATCTTCAACAAGACGGAGTAATACTTGTTTACGCCGGCGGCGCGCATACACGGTATGGCGACGTTACGGGATCAATTTCTGACAGACTTAAAGCCGCAAAAATTAATACGTTGGTTATAAATTTTGAAGGCTCGGCGGTTGAGGTGGGGAAGTGGGGCAGCTTGATAAAAGTGCCGGAGGATAAAAAACAAGCCGCCGGGGCCGATTATATAGTATTATATCCGATAGGTGCTTTTTGTGATATGAACAGTTAAGATAATCAGAAACTATGGTCCCTTATTTTATTTGTCTTGTAACCCGTTGCATGTGCGCAAGGAAAACTTGAGCGCATATATTCTATTTTTTTAGAGTAAGGATTTTGGATAATTTTATTTTTTATTATTGCGCGGCGGGAACCGGAGACGGGGCGTCGGCCGGGGAGGTTGCCGGCTGCGTATTGTCTTTTGCGCCTGTTCCGGTTACGGCCGTGGCGCCGGCTTTTAACGCTTTCATCGCCGGGTTATTCAGAATGGTCCCTGTTATTAAAGACGCAAAGGTGGAAAGCATGCTCATGCTGCCCTGGGGGTTGTCTATAGTGCCGCCGATTTTTATTGTAAGCGGCATATTCCCGCTTTCAGGGTGGTTGCCCGGGGCGGCGTTGACCGTCATATCAAGCGCGCGGGAAATGAAATCCATATTACCGCTCAGCTTAAATGACATTAAGTCGGAAACGAAAGAGCCTTGTTTTATCTCGCTTTTGCCATTCTTAAAATCTAATGCGGTGGCAAAACTGTCAAAGTCCAGCTTGCCGTTAATTTGCTGCGGGGGCTGCTGGGCTTCCGCGGCGGCGTTTTCTTTTTCCGCTTGCTTTTGCTCGGCGGTTTTAGGTTTGGGAACTAAACTTGACAGAACGTCCAAAACGTCCAAAGCGTTAACCACTTTGCTTACTACGCTGACAGACATAAACAGCACCTTCGCCAGCGCGTTGGAATTTGTAAGCTGGTAAATATCTTTTATTTGCCCGCTGCCGGTGGAGAAATTTAAATTGCCCTGCGTCTGGTCCAGCATAACGGTAAGGCCGGTAATATCGGTATTAAATTTGACGGTCTGCGCTTTGAAAAACTGGCTGTCAAAATTGCCTATATCGGCCGACGCGGTGACGGTGAGCGGCGGCAAACCTAACTCCTGCTGCCATTGTTCCTGTTTTTGTTTGAGGGTGGTATTGTCAGGCGGCGCGGCGGGGGCGGCGGCGGGCTGTTCCGGCGTTTGTTCTTTCGGCGCCGGTTTTGTTTTTACATATATGCGTTTGGCTTTAAGAGACGCGCTGACTTCTCCGCTTGTTTTACCGATGCTGATTTTTAGTTTTGACTCCAAAGGATATCCGTTAAGATTAGCCGTTAAAGACGGCATATCGATATGTTTGATATCTTTGATATTTATTTTCGTATTCAGTTTTTCAAGGTCGCCCGCAGCATCCGTATACGCGCCGATATTGTCCGCGGTTAAAGTGCCGCTTACGTCCATGTTTTCAGAGGCCAAATCCCATGCCGCCGTTCCCTGCGGTTTATAGGCGGCAAGCAGGGGCAGGAGCTGCGGAGTTTTGTCTAGGGCGATTGTCCCCGTTGTTGCCGCTTTGTAAACTAATTTTTTGCCAAGCGTTACCGCGCCGTTCGCGGTTATTTTTGAAGCTACCGTATTTATGTCAAGATTTTCCAGCGTTATTTTCTGCGCTTTTAAATCCGTCGATATTTCCCCGTTTGTTTTAAGCGACGTCAAATCAAATTCCGGCGTTTGCACAATGTCCTGAAAAGACGAAGAAACAAGTTTTTTTGTTTCCGTCTCAAAATATATTTTCGGGTTTTCAAAATCCCAAACCTGTCCGCGCAGGTTTATAGAAGAATCTTTATAACCAGCGGCCATCGTCACGATTTCAACAAATTCTTTGGACAAATCCGGCCGCGCGGCCAGACCTAGTTTTATATTTTGCACGTTTATGTTTTGGTAAGCTAAATCCGCGGCCGCGTTCACGGCTGCCGTAAACGGACCTTCCAAATTAATGCCGGACATATCGACTGCCAAATCTCTGACGGTGAGCGCTATATTCTGCTGTTCGTCTTTATAAGTTATATTCCCGTCCGTAAGCTGCAGCGCCCTTATATAAGGATAAACCAGCGGATTAGATTTTTTTTGGTTTTCCGGCTGCGGCTGCGGCGCGGGGGTTGTGGTTTGGGGGATAAGCGGCTCAAAATTAAATTTGCCCGTTTTATCTTTGATTACGTTTGCGTTAAGACCGTCTACAAGGACCGCGTTTACGCGCAGCTCCCGCTTAAAAAGCGCAAGCAGCGAAAAATGCACCCTGACGCGGTTTACGGAAACAATTTGCCGCCCGCCGGCGGCAAGCGTTACGCCGCGCAAATCAAGGCCGGTAAGCCCGGCGGAAATTTTGTCGATTTTAAAATCCCCGTTGATTTTTTCTGAGACGGTCTGCGTGATTTTATTTTTAATTTTTTCGGACGGCAGCGCGTAGCGCAGCGTAAGTTCGGCCGCCAGGACAAGAATTATAACGGCAGCGGCGGCGTAAAAAATTATTCTTGTAAAGATTTTGTGCTTGTTGCAAAATTTTGCGATACCCCGTGGTATGCTTTTAAAGAATTTTTTTAACATACTTTTATTATATAAAAATAGTTATATGTCCGGCGTTCCGTACTTCAGAGAAAAGAGCGGCATAGTTCTAAATACTTATTGAGGCGTAGGTCTTATGGCCCTTGCGGTTAATTTCCTTTTTCCGCTATAATTAAATGAAAATATTTCGAGGAGAATATGTGAATAAAATATTGATGACGCTGTCCGCAATACTTCTGTCCGCCTGCCTTTTCGCCCAAACACTGCCGAAGGATTTTGCTAAACTAAGACTTTTCTATTCAGACGCCGTTTCGGAATTAGAAAATAATTTAAACGGCGAATCCGCCGCGCGGCAGAAACAGGAATTTAAAAAGAAAATTAAAGAAGAAAAATTCATTATGCCCGTCATGACACTTAGACAGGCGGTAGCTTTAGAGGAGCTCAACAAAGAATTAAAGAGGGAAGCGGAATTAAAATTATTTACCGTTTTTGTAAACGCCGTAAGAAGCGCAGGTACTGACGATATTACAGCCGTTTTTAAAGAATATGAAGAAACGCTGTTAGATAAAAATAACAAAATCGACGCCGCCGTGTTTAAAAATATCAAAACGTTTTATGAGAAATCACTTGTGGCGAAGGACTCAAAAACCGCGTTTTTGGAGTATGCCGCGTATGATTATTGCAATAAAACAGACGAGATTACAGAGAACAGTTATAATCTCTTTTTTGCGGCGTTTGTTAAATTGAGACAGGCCCAGATAAATACCAAAGCAGCAGATGACCAGGCTTCCGCCCCGGCAAACGCGCCCGAGGAGAAGGCTGAAAACCCCGAAGGCTGAATCCGGATATAAACCCCCGTGTATTAAAATATAGGACTAAAGACCTATTTGTACTTGGGCCTAAATTACCCCGCGGAATAGGTCTTACGGCCCTGGCCCGGTTTTGGCTTTAAGTATATAATATCGGTAGACGCAATTAATTAAAGGACATAGTATAAGGAGATAATATGAAGAAGATACTGATGATGTTCGGCGCAATGACGTTAACAGCCGGTCTTTTTGCCCAGCTGTTGCCGGATACTGCTAAAGTACAGCAGCAATGGGCTGACTACACAAAGAATTCCGTTTTTGAATTTCCAAAAACCGATGATAAACCAATTCAATTAAAAACGAACAAAGAGGCATTAAAAAAATTCCTTGATGAAGAAAGAGAACGACATCCTGGTGAGATGGCCGCTAAGATGATAATGATTAACAGGCCTGCGAAGCTTGAGAAAATATCATTTTCCATGTTTAAAGACAAAGTGAACAATACGGACACGGCCGCTTTTGCCGGCCTTCTTGAAAAGTATCAACAAGACAAGTTAGATACAAATGATAAAGTTGCGGTTGCTGTGTTTAACAATATTAAAAGTTTCTATGAAAAATCACTTTCGGCAAAAGACCAGAAAGCGGCGTTTATACAATTTGTTTCATATGACTACGAGAATGAAACAAATAAAACTTATGAAGAAGGATATACAGGCTTCTTTTTCCGTTTCACTATGGCCAAACTTTTTAAGCCCATACCTCCTCTTCCTGATTTTAATATAAAACAACCTAAACTAATGAATAAAAAAGTATCTATGCCCTTGGACACCATCCCGGTGAAACAGGCGGAAAATTCTTCAGACAGCGTGCAAATGAAGCTGTTAGAAGACCAGCGCCTCGAGGTTGACCTCCGTAATAGACGCTGACCTCCACAGCACCCGAATGAAACAGTTAAAAGACAGCATCCATTAATCACATCAACAAAAAGGAAAGGGATATTTAGTTTAAATATCCCTTTCCTTTTTTTATTCCGTTATTTTTATTTAACTATTTTTATATGCAGTTCTTTAAGCTGTTTTTCTTCGACGACATTCGGACTTTCCGTCAGCGGGCAGTATGCGGTCGCCGTTTTGGGGAAAGCTATTACTTCTCTTATGGATTCCTCGCCGCAGAGAAGCGCCGTCAGGCGGTCAAGGCCCATGCCGAAGCCGCCGTGCGGCGGCGCGCCGTATTGCAGCGCGTTAAGCAGCATGCCGAAACGCAGCGCGGCTTGCTCTTTGCTGTGTTTCATAAGTCCTAAAATTTTCTCCTGCAGTTCGCGCCTGTGGTTACGCACAGAGCCTGAGGCCAGTTCCACGCCGTTTAACACCAAATCAAACTGGTGAGAGCGCACTTTGCCCGGGTTCGTGTCAAGCAGCGGAATATCTTCTTCAACCGGCGCGGTGAAAGGATTGTGCGCGGCGTCCCAGCGGTCTTCGTCGGCGACATATTCCAGAAGCGGGAAATTTTTTACCCACAGAAACGCCCATTTTTTCTGCGGTTTTAAACCCAGCAGTTTTATTAATTCTTTTCTCAAAACGCCAAGATAATTTGAAACCGTTTTTTCTTTATCCGCGCCAATAAAAACAATGTCACCTTCCTGGATGGACAGAGAGCTTTGCAGTTTTGCAAGTTCTTCCGCGCTGAAAAATTTGGCGGACGGGCCGTCAAATCTGCCGTCGAGATATTTAAACCAGACAAGGCCTTTTGCGCCGTTAGCTTTAACCAAATCCGTCAGTTTGTCAAGCGTGGTACGGTTAATTTTTTCCGACGCTTTTTCCGCGCGTATGGCGCGGACAACACCGCCCGCGGCGATATTGTCGTGAAAAACTTTGAACGCGCTTTTGGCAAACAGCGGCGTCACGTCCTGGATATGAATTTCAAAACGCAGGTCAGGTTTGTCGGAGCCGTATTTGGCCATAGCTTCGTCATAACCCATTTCTATGAACGGAGTTGTAATTTCTTCGCCCATTTCGGTAAAAATTTCTTTCATCAAACCTTCGCCGACGCGGAAAATGTCCGATATGCTTACAAACGACATTTCCGTGTCAATCTGCGTGTGTTCCGGCTGGCGGTCGCTCCTCAAATCCTCGTCGCGGAAAGCGCGGGCAAGCTGGAAATAACGGTCAATGCCGCTGGCCATTAAAGTCTGTTTGAACATCTGCGGGCTTTGCGGCAGCGCGTAAAACATGCCTTCGTGCACGCGGGACGGCACCAGATAATCGCGCGCGCCTTCCGGCGTGGAGCGCGTTAAAATTGGCGTTTCCACTTCCAAAAAACCGTTTTTGTCAAAGTAGCGGCGCGCAGTCTGCGCTATGCGGTGGCGTGCGGTAAGATTACGCACCATGCGCGGGCTGCGGAGGTCGATATAGCGGTATTTCAGCCGCGTTTCTTCGGAAATATTTTTTGTAGTGTCCACTTCAAAAGGCAGCGGGACGGACGTGTTTAAAAGTTCTATTTCATGCGCGACTATTTCTATTTCACCCGTCGGGTTTTCGGTTTTGACGTGCATGTCCGCGCGCGGTTTTACTTCGCCGGTTACTCTGATAACGTATTCGCTTCTGAACGTCGCGGCCAACTCAAAAGTTTTTTTGTTCGACGGTTCCACGACGACCTGTACAAAACCCGTTCTGTCCCGTAAATCCAAAAATAAAAGCCCGCCGTGGTCGCGGTAGCTGTTAACCCAGCCGCACAGCACCTGCACGGTGCCGGCTAAACTTTTATTAACGTGGCCGCAGTAGTTTGTTCTCATCATAATAAAGATTTAACCTCTGTATAAATGTTTTCAAATTTGATTTCTTTCTGGCTGCCGGTTTTAAAATCGCGCAGCGTAAAAATATTTTTGGCAAGTTCGTCTGGCCCGAGCAGCAGCGCGTAGGCAGCACCGGCTTTGTCCGCCGCTTTAAGTTGCGTTTTCAGGTTTTTATCAAAAAGCCCGCCGTCCGCGCAGATGTTTTTTACGCGCAGGCTATACATTATTTCAAAAGCTTTGGCGTTGCACGTTTTGTCCAGAGAAATTACAAAAATTTTATTTTCTGTCTTAGGCGCAATTTCGCCGCGCGCGGCAATGGCCCGCTCTACGCCCATCGCGAAACCCACAGCGGGAACTTGCGGTCCGCCCATACTTTTGACAAGGCCGTCATAACGCCCGCCGCCGGCAATGGCGTTTTGCGCGCCGTCGCCCGCCTGGAACTCAAAAACCGTTCTTGTGTAATAATCAAGCCCGCGGACAAGGTTTTCATCGACGGTATAATCTATCCGCCCGTTAAGCAGATTTTTAACTTCTTCAAAATGTTCGACGCACGTCGCGCAGAGTTTTTGTTTCGGCGCGTTCGCGGCTATGCGCGGGCCGTCTATTTTGCAGTCCAAAACGCGTAGCGGGTTACGTTCAAGCCTTTCTTTGCACTTGTCGCAAAGCGCGTCAAAATCTTTTTTTAAATATTTGACTAATTCTTGTTTGTAAGCAGGGCGGCATTCCGGGCAGCCGAGGGAATTTATTTTTACACTATAATTTTTTATGCCGAACGCGGTGACGATATCTTTTAAAATCAAAATAGTTTCAGCGTCCGCCGCCGGCGCCGCGCTGCCGATATATTCCAAACCTATTTGTTCAAATTCGCGGTAACGGCCCGCCTGAGGGCGTTCCGCGCGGAACATATTTCCTATATAAAAAAGTTTCTGGACGGGTGAATTTGCGGCAAAATTATTTTCAATATACGCGCGCACCACGCCGGGCGTGCCTTCGGGCCGCAGAGCCAAAGTTCTGCCGCCAGCGTCTTCAAAAGAATACATTTCTTTTTGGACGATATCGGTAGTGTCGCCGGTAGATTTTACGAAAAGTTCTTTAAGTTCGACGGTGGGAATACGTATTTCATCCGCGCCGGCAAGCTTAAACACGCGCCGCGCCGCGCTTTCAATTTCCGTAAAATAATCAGACTGCGGCGCCAGAATATCTCTGAACCCGCGTACCAGTTTAGTCATACATATATTTTAACTTATTTAGATTGGCTTTGAGATTAGCCATCGGTTTGCCGATTTGAGTCCGCTCCAGTATCTTACTTCAAATTATTAATGAAATTATCAAAATCTACCAAATCAAGTTTTATAGCCTGCCCTTCTTTGTCTTCAGCTTTAGGCAACGGCGGCAATTTTACGGATGATATATCCTGTATAATCTTATTAGGTTCGCCGAATATCTCTTGCAGCATTTGCATATTGGCTATATAATGTAATCCACCGGTGCCTACATAGACGACATCATACTTTTCAATGGCGGCTTTTATGTTCTCTCGCATAAAAGGCTCGCGGCCACTTTGCGAAACGCGGAGGCTCATGCGGTTTGACATGAACGGGCCGTCATAATCATACGGGTTAGGATATTTACTAAAATCTATTTTATAAAACTCTTCACCGTTGAAAGCCTCTTTAAACCACTCTAAAAAACTTTCCGGCGTGAGCCTGTCGCCGTATTTTGGATTATAAAACCGCTGTGTATCATTCAGCCAATATTCCGGGGTTTTCCTGTCTTTATATGCGGCGTCTTCGGCGAACATACTCCTTATAATAATAAATCCCTGGAAGTCTCTATAGATATAACCATATTTATTTTTTAAAACTTCAAACCAATCATCCGTCGCAAGGTCTGCGCGGACTATCGGGATGTTATGATTCCAGGCGAAAAAAGCGGCGATATTGGCTTCCGCTGTGCTTGGATACTCAAAATCCCTGTCTTTTCTCTCCCATTCCACCACCACTACCTGTGGGGGAGGAAATAGTTTATTATTAAAAACATAGTTCACAAGGTTTTTATTGTTTTCGTCGCCATGGTTGGCAACGAGGTAAATTAAAGTTTTACTGTCTTTTTTGTAAACAACTAAAAAGGATTTTTCTTTATGTTCTTCTATCAATTGTTTTCCCAGAGCGGTAAAATCCGTGCCGTTTGCTGCGGAGAATGGTATGAATAGCAATAAAAGAAACAGGATTTTTTTCGAGATAATATTAACAGAGAACAAATAAACATTTCCTATTGATAATAGTAATTTCTTCATAAGAATCTCCTTTTATATATTTATTACATTACGGATAATTATTTATTGGTGCGTCCGCATTCGGCCAGCAGGTTTTTGAATAACTTCATTTGGGCGGGGTAATTTTTTTCTATCGTGCCCGGGTAGGAGTCAAAACGGTAGGTCCAGTTTTTGTCTGAGACGAGGCCGGGCGTATTTACTCTGTCCGTCGTTCCGCAAATGTCCTGCACGGACAACATCACTATTGACGAGCCGGACTGTAAAAGACGTCTTAAAACGGTTTCCTGTACTTCCGTCGTGAAAGGGACTAACCCGTTGGTTTTTTGCGTTGAAATCATTTCCCAGATATTCGCGCGTTCTTCAAACGGCATAGATTCCCACCAGTCGCGCATAGTTTCCGTGTCATGCGTGGAAACCGCGGCGACCGAAATGAGCGGGAATTTGCGCGGCTCCCGGTAATAGCCGTGGTCTTTTTCCCATCTTAAAATTTTATAACCGGGGATTTGCAGTTGGGCCATAACTTCGCGCGTAAAATCGGGAATAACGCCCAAATCTTCGCCGACGAGCGTTTTGCCGGCGGCAAACTGTTTTACCAAATTTAAAAATTCATAGCCGCGCTTTTTCTGCGCTTCGTCGCCCAGCCAGTCATAGTGGCCGGCGTCTTTGGCATCTTTATAGACGTAAGTTCTGAAGAATCCGACAAGATGGTCCAGCCTGATAATATCATATAACTGCACGGCGCGCTGTATTTTGCGTTTCCAGTAAGAAAACCCGCTGTTCTGCATGGCCACCCAGTCATATGCGGGCAAACCCCACCGCTGGCCGTCCGTGGAAAACTGGTCCGGCGGCGCGCCGACTTCCATGGAAACATTAAAATTCCCGCGTTCGGCCCAAACGTCCGCGCTGTCTAAATTTATGCCGAACGGTATATCGCCGAACAGCAGCATGTTTTTAGCTTTAGCGGCGGCGGTGGCGCGGGCAATCTGGCCGTCCGCCACCCATTGTATATATTTGAAAAACATTACTTGGTGAAAATTGTTGGCCTCAAAAATACGCAGAGTCTCTTTATCTGCGTTTTTAAAATTTTCCGGCCACTGCGTCCACGTCTGCCATTTATAAAAATCTTTTAACGCGCGGAAGCGGGCGTAGTCGTGTATCCAATGCGTCTGCGCGTCGATATAAGCTTTAAACTCGTGCGCGCGCGGAGTATTTTTGTCCCACTGCGTTTCAAGAAAGTGCGAAAAACCCAGCAGCAGCGTTTTAAGTTTCGCGTCACGCACGGTGTTATAATAAACCCTGTCAGACTTATGCCATATCTCAATTAATACTTTTATCGAAGCGATAAATTTTTGCGCGCGCGGGCTGTTAATGACGTCCTCCGTGTCCCGAACGCTTATATAAATGGGATCAATGGCAAAAGACGACAAAGCGCTGTAAGGCCCCGCTTCATACGGAGAGATTTCGTTTATGGGAAGTATTTGGAGTATTGTCGCGCCGGTGGAAGAGAAGTAGTTTATCCATTGTTCAAGAGAAGAAAAATCGCCTGTTCCCCAGTCTCCGTCACTCCTCATGGAAAACATGGGAATCACAATACCGGCGGTTTTTCTTTCCAAAATGGGTAACATATTATTTTCTTGCTACGGCTTCTATTTCTATAAGCGCGCCTTTCGGCAGGCCGGAAACCTGGACGGCGGTCCTTGCCGGCGGATTTTCTTTAAAGAAAGCGGCGTAGGCTTCGTTCATTTCGGCAAAATAAGTTAGGTCAGTCATGTAGACGGTGGTTTTGACAATATGCTTGAGTTCAACTTTCGCGGCGGCCAAAACGGCCTCTATATTTTTTAAGACGACTTCAGTCTGCGTTTTAACGTCTCCGCCGATAAGTTCGCCGGTTACCGCGTCCAAAGGAATAGTGCCGGAGGTAAAAATAAACCCGTGCGCTTCAACCGCCTGAGAATAGGGCCCGATAGGTTTCGGCGCTTTGGGGGATAAAATTATTTTATTTGACATGTTTTCCTCTCTCTCTAAAAACTTATACAATATAGTATATTAAATTACGGGGGAAAGCGGGTTATGAAAATTACCTTTTTGGGCACAAACGGGTGGTATACAACCGCCACCGGCGCAAGCACATGTGTTTTTGTAGAGAGTTCCGCGGCGTATATTATTTTTGACGCCGGCATGGGGTTTTACAGAGCCGGCGGTTTGATTAAGGACGAAAGGCCGGTTTATATTTTTTTAAGCCATTTACACCTTGACCATATCGACGGGCTGCAGACGATAAATAAACTTAATTTAAAACAAGGTATAAAAATTATTACCGGCCCCGGCATGAAAAAAGAACTGGAAAGTTTTATGCGCCCGCCTTTTATGGGCGCTTTGGATAAAATGCCCAGCAAAATTGAGATTGTCGAGGCAGATGACTTTAAAGAGTTTAACCTTGAAACCAGCCCGCTAACGCATACTGTGCCTGCGACGGCTTTCAGGTTAAACGTAGACGGCAAAATTTTAGTTTACGCGCTTGACACCGGCTGGTGCGACAATCTTATAAAAATATCAAAAGACGCGGATTTGCTGATAACCGAAAGCGCTTTCTTGCCCGGCGTCAAGCCGAATAATAACCATATCACGCCGGAGGAAGCCGCAAAAGCCGCGCTTATAGCCGGCGCGAAAAAACTAGCGCTTATACATTTTAAGGCGGATGATTATACCGATTTTACGCTGCGCGACAACGCTTTAACCGCCGCGCGGGAAATTTTTTCAAACACTATCGCGCCTAAAGACGGCGACAATTTAGAGGTATAAAAAATGTGCATAGCGGCACCCGGTCAAGTCATAAGCATTGCGGGCGAAACGGCGCAGGTTAAGTTTGGCCGCCTGACGCGCGCCGCGCAGACAACGCTTAAACCGAACGTTAAGAAAGGCGACTACGTGCTTGTGCACGCCGGGTTTATTATGGAAATACTGGAACGAAAAGACGCGCTTGAGCGCTTGAAACTTTTTAAAGAAACGGAGCTGGACTGATGCTGGCCGCCGTCAATAAATCAGCCGCGCGGCTTAAACACGCCGTCAATATTATGGAAGTCTGCGGCACGCATACAAACGCCATCGCGCGGGCGGGGCTCAAAAAAGTTTTAAGCAAAAAAATAAATTTGATTTCCGGCCCCGGCTGCCCGGTCTGCGTTAGTAGCGATATTGATTTGTGGCGGGCGGTTAATCTGGCGGCGAGGCCGGGCGTTATAATTTGTACTTTTGCAGATATGCTGCGCGTGCCTGACATTTGCGGCGGCAGCCTGGCAGCAGCTAAAACTGACGGGGCCGACGTGCGCGTCGTCTACAGCCCTCTTGACGCGGTCAGCCTGGCGCGGAAAACAAAAAAAAACGTCGTGCTTATCGCCGCAGGATTTGAGACTACCGCTCCGTCGGTTGCCGCAGTAATATTGCAGGCCGCGAAACTTAAACTCAAAAATTTTTTCGTATTCCCCATGCTCAAATTAATAAACCCGGCGGTTAAAACTTTGCTTGACGGGGATAATGATATTGACGCGTTTTTGCTGCCGGGCCACGTCAGCCTGATGCTGGGTTTGGAACCTTATAAATTTATAGCGCGCGAATATAAAAAGCCCGGCGTCGTAGGCGGGTTTGCGGCGGAAGAAATTTTGGCCGCGCTTGAAAAAATTATAAGCCAGATTAACGGCGGGCGCGCTGAAATTGAAAACGCTTATCCGCCGGTGCGCGCTGACGGCAACCCGGCGGCGCGCGGGATTATGTTTAAGGTTTTTACGCCGTACGGCGCGCTTTGGCGTGGACTTGGCAAAATAAAAAATTCAGGCCTTAAAATAAAAAAAGAGTTTGCCGCTTTTGACGCGCTTGCGAAATTTAAATTTCCGCCGCCGCCGAAAATAAAACAGTCCGGCTGCAAATGCGGCGCGGTTCTGGCCGGCAAAATTACGCCGAAACAGTGTAATTTGTTTTCCAAAAAATGCACGCCGCAAAAACCTTTGGGGCCGTGTATGGTGTCTGGCGAGGGCGCGTGCCGCGCTTTATATGAAAACAGATAAGGTTATAACATTGGAACACGGCGCCGGCGGGGAAGCCAGCCGCGCGCTGATTAATAAACTTGTGCTCAAATATTTTAAAAATAATATTTTGGCGCGGCTGGACGACGCCTCCGCGCTGGTTATGCGCTCAAAAAAAATCGCTTTTACCACGGACAGCTATGTCGTGAATCCCGTTTTTTTCGACGGAAGAAATATCGGCGACATCGCGCTTTGCGGCACGGTTAACGACCTGTCCGTCAAAGGCGCGGCGGCAAAATATATTTCGCTCGGCTTAATTATTGAAGAAGGTTTTAAACTGCTGGATTTGGAGCGTATTTTAAAAAGCATGGCCGCGCGCGCAAATGAAGCCGGCGTGCAGATTGTCACCGGCGACACTAAAGTAGTACAGCGCGGCGCGGCGGATAAAATTTTTATAAACACGTCGGGAATCGGCGAAATTATTAAAGAAATGTCGCCTGAAAACATAAGGCCCGGGGACGTGATTATTGTAAGCGGTTTTTTGGGCGGGCACGGCATGGCGGTGATGAACGCGCGGCATAACCTCGGTCTTAAAGGTTTGAGAAGCGACGTCGCGCCGCTCTGCGAAATTACCCGCGCGGTTCTGCCTTACGCTCATATGATGAGGGATTTGACGAGGGGTGGTTTGACGTCCGCGCTGACGGAAATTTCCGGTAGTTGTGATCTTGACATTGAAATTGACGCCGGCAAAATTCCGCTGGACTCCGTTGTAAAAGCCGCCAGCGCGCTGCTGGGGACGGACCCGCTGCAAAGCGCTAACGAGGGCAAACTGGTTTGTTTTGCGCCGGCCGCGCACGCGGAAAAAGTTTTAAAATTAATGCGCGCGCAAAAATACGGTAAACACGCCGCCGTTATAGGCCGCGTGCTGAAAACCAAAAATAAAAAAGTTTTTATAAAAACTTCCGTCGGCGCTCGGCGTTTGCTCAAAGAACGCGCGGGGGAAAACTTGCCGCGTTTATGTTAAGAAAAAAATTACTTATAACCGGTACAGTGCAGGGCGTCGGATTCCGGCCTTTTATTTATAAAACCGCGCGGAAGCTGGGGCTGGCCGGGTTTGTCAGGAACACTTCGCGCGGCGTTGAGGTTGAAGTCCAGGGAAAAAACGTAAATTTGCTAAAAGAAGAAATACATAAGAATTTGCCATTACAGGCTTTTGTAGAAAACATAAAAATAACACGGATTAAAAAGAAAAAAGAAAAAAATTTTAAAATTTTGGTAAGTAAAAAGTATGAAAAAGATACGACTTTTTTACCGCCTGATTTAGCGCTTTGCAAAAACTGCGCCAAAGAAATTTTAAACCCGAAAGACCGCCGTTATAATTACCCTCTTACGAACTGTACGGACTGCGGGCCGCGCTTCAGCATAACCGCCGGGCTGCCGTATGACCGCAAAAACACGACTATGCGTAAATTTAAAATGTGCCCGTCGTGCGCGGCGGAATATAATAACCCGCTCAGCCGCCGTTTTCACGCGCAACCGGACTGCTGCCCCGTCTGCGGCCCGCAGATTTTTTTTGAAGGCGAAAAAGGGGCGGCCGCTTTAAAAAAGGCCGCGCGGTTTATTGACGGCGGAAAAATTATCTCTTTAAAAAGCATAGGCGGTTACCACCTGGCTTGCGACGCGAAAAATTTTAAGGCGGTATCCCTTCTGCGCCGGCGTAAGAACAGGCTCGATAAACCTTTCGCGCTTATGTTTAATGGTTTAAGAACCGCAAAAAAATATTGTCATATTACGCAGCTTGCCGCAAAAGAGCTGCAATCCTCCGCCGCGCCGATAGTTATGGCGCGCAAAAAAATTATGCTGCGCGGCATTGCGGATAATTTAAATAATTACGGCGTGATGACAGCGTATACGCCGCTGCATAAAATACTTTTTTCAATGCTTAAAACCGACGCGCTGGTGATGACGTCCGGTAATGCGCCCGGCGGCGCGCTTTGCAGTCTGGACGGCGAGGCGCGGGCAAAATTAAAAAATATCGCCGACGGTTTTTTGTTTCATAACCGCGAAATTTATAATAAGCTTGACGATTCAGTAATGTTTGAAGCGCTTGGCAAAATGCGTTTTATGCGCCGCGCGCGCGGTTACGCGCCTCAGCCGCTGACGCTTGTGCGCCGCGCGGCCAAAACCGTCTGCGGATTAGGCGCGAATAAAACCGCCGCCGCCTGTTTTATTGACGGAGATAAAGCGTATCTCACGCAATATACCGGTGATTTGGATAAAGAAGAAAACCAGAAATTTTATTTGGACGCAAGCGCGAAAATGCGAAAACTTTTTAGCTTGCGCCCGAAAGTTTTTGCGCGTGATTTGCACCCTGACTATTTCACATCTCAGCTGAAACCTTCGGCGCGCGCGGTGCAGCACCACGCGGCGCACGCTTTAAGCGCGGCGGCGGAACATAATTTAAAAGGGAAATATCTGGGTATAATTTTTGACGGCATGGGGCTCGGTAACGACGGTACCGTCTGGGGCGGCGAGTTTTTGGTTTTTAATAATAAAAAATACCGCCGCGCCGGAACTTTTGAAAGCATTTTGCTGCCCGGCGGCGATATAAGCGTTAAAGAAATTTGGCGGCTCGGTCTGGGAATTACAAGAGACGCCGGCGGCAGTTTATTTGAAGAAATAGATAAGGAAAAGATAAAAACCGCGCTTAAAATGATAAGAGCGGATATCAACTGCCCTAAGTGTTCCAGCGTCGGACGGTTGTTTGACGCCGTAGCTTTTTTGTGCGGGCTGCGCGCGGCGGTGACATATCAGGCGCAGGCGGCTATGGAGCTGGAAGCTAAATTTACCGCGCCGGAAAAACCTTACCAGGTGAAAATAGAAAAACGCGGCGGCCTTTATACCGTTTTGACAAAACCGCTGTTTGAGGAAGTTTTGCGGCGCGGCGAAGACGCGCAAACCGTGTCAAACCGTTTTCACTCTTTTATAATTAAAGCCGCGCTGGAAACCGCTAAAAAAATAGGGATAAAGCAAATAGTTTTAAGCGGGGGAGTATTTCAAAATAAAGTTTTGCTTGAAGGGATTTATAGCGCTTTAACAAAGGCGGGATTTAGAGTTTATTTAAATGAGCGGGTGAGTTGTAACGACAGCGGGCTCGCGCTGGGGCAGGCGTACTTTTTACTATAAAATTTAGTTATTCCGTTTTGTCTCTACAGCTATATATTAGTGAACATGATGTGTTCTTACCCCCTCACCCTATCCCTCTCCCCCGGTGGGGCGAGGGGAAAAGAAAGAAGTATGAAAATTACAAATAAAAAACCCCGTCTTTTCAGACGGGGTTTTTTTCTAAGTTAAATTAGAAAGTAGGAGCTGTAGCGCCGGACGGAAGCGTGGTGGTGCTGTCGCTGTCGTTATATTCTAAGCAAATATCGCCAGCTTTGCCGGTGTCCGTGGTATAGCAGTACGGTTTGTCCGTATCGTTATAAGGCTTACCGACATAGTACGGATAAGCCGCGTTGTCTCTTTTCGCCCAAATCTCGGTAGGAGATAAGAGCACGATAAAACCGTTGGAGGTTTTGGTCGCAAGAGTATCATTGAGGGCGTTGGTCTGGGAGATGGTACCTGAAGGGGTGGTATCCAGTCTTTTCCAGTTGTCGGTAAACGTGCCGGTAGACATAAAATATCTCTGTTCGGCAAGCACCGCGTTGCCGATAACCGTCTCGGCTTCCGCCATTCTGGATTTTTCAACGGCTTTGAAGTATTGCGGCAGCGCGATAGCGGCCAAAATACCGATAATGAGCACGACGACTAAGAGCTCAATTAAGGTGAAACCTTTCTTATTCATAATTCCCCTCCTCAAGGGATGTAATTTTTGTAGCAAATGCATGCTACATAATTAGTTTAATATTAAAAGTAATGTTTGTCAATATGCTACAACGCTATGGTGTGTTCAAAGGCTATCATTATTTCCGCGACGTCACGGCCGGACTTTGCTTTTGATAAACGGGAGAGCACTGTTTTATTAGACACGAAGGATGAGATTTGCGCCAGAAGTTTAAGCTGCGCGCCGTGGTCTTTCGCGGGAGAGAGAATTAAAAAGAAAAATTTTGCCGGCCGTTTGTCGTCCTGGTTAAAAATTATGCCCTTCTTTGAAAGGCCGAACGATATTACCGGCGTTGTTATTGACGCCAGACGCACGTGCGGTATGGCCACGCCTTTGCCTATATAAAATGATATCAGACGCTCCCGGCTGGAAATTAAATCTTTAACATGCTCCTTGGAAAAAGAAGGAAGAACCGCGTGCAGTTTGTCCGTTAATATATTGTAGGCTTCAAATTTGTCCGCGGTGTCAAGGTTGAGCACGCAGGCGTCCGGCACAAGGACGTGGCTGAGCGTGAAACTCGGCGTAATTTCGTTTTCGTCCCTTATTTCCCCGACAAGTTCTTCCAGCACGTCTTCCAAAGTCAACAGGCCGGTGACGGCGTTTTCTTTATTTTTTACAAGGCCCTGGTGTATGCGGCGGTTCTGGAATTCGCGCAGAGCAACCTCAACCGGCGTGTCCTCTTTTAACACCAGCAGCGGGCGCATATATTTTTCAATGGGCGGAGTAGCGTTTTCCGTCAGAAAATCAAGCGAAATTTCTTTAACCATGACGTACTGCGCCGCGTCGTCGATGGTATTTGTAAAAACCGGATAGCGGGAAAATTTTTTGTTTTTTATTATGGCAAATTTTTCCGCCCACGAAGAATCTTGTTTAAGCGCTACTATATTCGCGCGCGGCGTCATTATATTTTTCGCGGTTTCGCCTTTAAAATCAAAAAGGTTTTCAAACATCAGGCTGCGGCTTAAAGTAAACTGGCCGCTGTCCTGGGACTCGTCAAAAATTATTCTTATTTCTTCTTCCGTCGGCATTTTTTCTTTGTCTTTCGGGTTAATGCCGATAAGTTTTAAAACGGAGTACGCCGTCCACATAAGAATATTTTTAAAAAAGTAAGTGGTTTTGTAAAACCATTGCAGAGGATAAATGACGAAAGTTAAAATTCTGTCCGGGAATCTGATGGCAATCAGTTTAGGCACCTGTTCGCCGAAAACCACGTGTATGGAAGTGATTAACAAAAAAGCTATCGTAAAAGAAATCGCGCGCTGCAGCGCCGGCGCTATAAACGGGAAAACGCCCGGCAGCAGGCTGCTCAAAACCCTGCCCACGGACGGCTCCCCCACCCAGCCCAGCGCGAGGCTTGTCATTGTCACCGCAAGCTGTATAGAGGACAAATAGTCGTCAATATGCTCCCCCGCGTGCAATGCCAGCCGCGCGCGGGAATTACCCTTTTCGGACAGTTCTTTAAGCCGCGTTTTACGCACGCGGATAAGCGAATATTCCGCCAGACACATGAACGCGTTTAAAAAAATCAGCAGTATTGCTATTAATATGAATATTAGATTTGTGGTCATAAGGTTACTAAAAAAAGCCTATACTTTATTATAGCATAGGCTTTTAAGGTCATAAAATGCTTCTAACCTGCCGCGCGTTTGCCAAAGAACCGGCAAACCCTTCGGGCTTTGTAATTTTTGGAAAATTTTAATTTTTTTGCTCCTTACATAGGCTCCGCCTGTCGGCTATGCTCGTCGCAAAGAAAATTAAAATTTTCCAAAAATTACTTTGTGCGCGGCAGGTTAGAAGCATTTTACGACCTTGTGCAAGAAATACTGCGCGGAGAGGGACTCGAACCCTCAAGCCGTAAGGCATGCGCCCCTCAAACGCACGCGTATACCAATTCCGCCATCCGCGCGAAAAATCGCAAATAAGGACAACTAGAAAATTTTATCAAATAAACCCGCGGTTGTAAAATATCACAAACGTATTTACTTAACCGCACGGATATTCATACGCGGCGCTCCGGCGCGCCCGATATTTATTATGCTTTCTATGCCGCCGTGCACTGAGTTCCGTTCCAAATAGGCGTAGCCTTTGGACAGGAGCAGTTACCGCCTAAGTCTGCAGTCTGACCTCCCGGGCAATCAACACACTGCGTTCCGTCAAAAATGGGTTTTGAAATCGGACAAATGCAAGTTCCGGCAACGCTGGCAACCTGACCTCCTGGACAAGCTGAACACTTTGTTCCATCCCAAACTGGGTTTGAAGCCGGACAAACACAATTTCCGGCACTGTTTGCAGTCTGTCCTCCCGGACATGCCGAACACTGAGTTCCATCCCAAACCGGGTTTGAAGCCGGACAAACACAATTTCCGGCACTGTTTGCAGTCTGTCCTCCCGGACATGCCGAACACTGAGTTCCATCCCAAACTGGGTTTGAAGCCGGACAAACGCAAGTTCCGGCAGGAGTTGAAGCCTGTCCTCCCGGGCATGCTAAACACTGATTTCCGTCCCAAACGGGTTTTGAAGCCGGACAAACACAAGTTCCGGCAACAGTTGCGGCCTGCCCTCCCGGACATGGTACACACTGTGTCCCGTCAAAAACGGGATTTGATGCCGGACAGGAACAATTAGTACCGGCAGGGCAGGGCTGGCACGATTGTCCGTCCCAAACTGGGTTTGCCTTCGGACATATGCAGCCGTTACTGGTCCCGCTGCCGGAAGATACTTGTCCGCCGGTGCATACCTGGCATTGAGAGCCGTCCCACGTCGGCAAACTTGCAGGACACTTGCATGCGCCGTTTTGGCAAATCTGATTGCCGCTGCATACCGGCGTACACTGGAAAGTGCCGTTCCCGCCGCCTTCGCCGTCAAGAGTATAAACAGTGTATTCTCCGTTTGTTCCTATTTCCGTACCGTTTAAAGCTTTGCAGAGCTTGTTCGCCCTGTTGTTGTCCTGCGGAGCTTCACAATGCCTTTCGCCGGGGAACTGCGGAGATTTGGGGAAATAATACTTATAAACATCTGCCAGCCCGCTGTCCTGCGCGCTCACATAAAGATAATCCCCGGAAGCGCTTATTTTAAACGTGATTTGACCGTCTTGAAGGGTGGCCGTGTCCCCAGAAATCTGCTGCCCGTCGCCAAGAGATATGCTTAGGTCTCCAAAGTCCTCGGTATAAGCCCCGGTTGTAAGATAATACTCCGTCTGCGCGGTAACTACAGACTTGGCAAGCGGCATAAGATTTGTAAATCTGCTTTTGTCTACGGCGGTTAAATAAATGGGCAGAGCTATGGCTGAGAGTATGCCTATAATCAGTACGACGACTAACAGTTCTATAAGGGTAAATCCGGGTTTTATATTTCTGTTCGGCATGCATGCTCCTTGTAGGATATATTTCAGATAGATAATATCATATAAAGGCTCTAAATGAAAATATTTATACGGACTATATACAATTATTTGAATATGGAGACTTCAGTATTTGAGGTATTTTTCTATGGCTTTGTAAACGCGGTCCGCCACTATGGAATAGCCTTCGGCGTTGGGGTGCACGGCGTCTGATTTAAGTTTGGGGTCCAGCATAATACCGTCTAAAATTCCGGGCACGAAAACAGCGCCTTTTTCCTTAGCCATCTTTTTGTAAGCTTTTGTGTACTGGCTCATGAAAGGCCCGCCGGTGTCCACTATAACCGCTATTGCGCCGTGCGCCTGTGTTTCGTCAACAATTTTTTCTATGGCTGACAGCGTTTGAGCGAAAGACGTTTGCTGCATGCGGTCATTGCCGCCGAATTCTATTAAAACCATATACGGGTTGTGCTCCCAAATTGCGTCCATGCGGGCCAGACCATCCATGCTTTTATCCCCGCTTACGCCCAGGTTTATTACCGGCATGGAAACTTTTTTGGCGAGTTTTGAAGGATAATCTTCCCCCTGCGCCGCGCCGTGGCCGTACGTCAGCGAATCGCCGAAGGCGACTATCGCGGAGCCCGCGTTGTTAAGATTTTTTATTTTCGGCTTGGTAATCATTGAAAATATAAACCAGGACACGCACAATATAACCACAACCGTTACAATTTTCTTCATACTATTAATGTATCAAATTAGGTAGAATAAAAATACCGCGCGACTGCGCCTTTTACAGCGCACAGGGAGGAAATATGATTTTGACTTTAGACGTGGGCAACACACAAATCTTCGGCGGAGTATTTGACGGGGACGAAATTAAACTGCGCTTCCGCAAAACTTCAAAAGGCGCGATAACGTCGGACGAACTCGGCATATTTTTGAGAACGGTACTGCGCGAAAACGGCTTTGAGCCCGCGGATATTAAGGAAATAGGTCTGTCTTCCGTCGTGCCGGACATTAACAGAACAATAGTCAACTGCTGCGTAAAATATTTTGATATAGAACCTTTTTCGATAGGCCCCGGCATAAAAACCGGTCTAAACATAAAAGGAAAGGACGCCGGCAACTTGGGCGCGGACCGCGTGGCGGACGCCATAGCCGGCATGCGCTTGTACCCGGACACCAATTTAATAATAGTAGACTTCGGCACCGCCAACACTTATGACGCTGTTTCCAAAAATAAAGAATATAAAGGCGGCGCGATACAGATTGGCGTGAGCGCGTCGTTAAACGCGCTGGTTGACAACGCCGCGCTGCTTTCAAAAGTGGAAATATCAAATCCGGGCCGTGCCGCCGGTTTAACCACGGAAACGCAGCTGCAGGCCGGCCTTTATTACGGCAACGTGGGCGCGATTAAAGAATTTGTCAGTCGTTTGAAAGAAGAATGTTTTAACGGAGAAAGCGTTAAGGTCATAGGCACGGGCGGCATAGGCAGAATGTTTGCGTCGTCGTTTGACGTTTACAACCCGGACCTTGTGATTATAGGCATTAAAACCGCGCTTGAAAATAACAGATGAACACTTTAATTTGGCTCATTATTTTGGCGGTGACGGCGGCGGTATTTCTGCTGTTGGGCTATCTGGCCGCGGCGCGCAGGGCGGCTGTTTTACAGGCCAAGCTTGACGAGCGCGAGAAAAATTCGGAGAACGAGAAAAACGCTTTCATGGCCTTGTCCGCCGAGGCTTTGCGTTTAAACAACAAATCTTTTTTAGACCTTGCCAACGCCAATTTTGAAAAATATCAGGACGCCGCCAAAAATGATTTGGAAAAACGCCAGACGGCTATCAACAATCTTGTCGAGCCCGTCAGAGAAACTCTGTCAAAATTCGAAACAAAAATCGGCGAAATCGAAAAAGAAAGAAAAGGCGCGTACGAAGGGCTGCGCGAACAAGTGCACGTGCTGCTGGGCACGACGCAGACTTTGTCCAACGCGCTGACGTCCCACTCTTCCCGCGGGCGGTGGGGGGAAATACAACTTAAAAAAATAGTTGAACTTTCCGGCATGTTAAACTACTGTGATTTTAACACGCAGGAAAGCGTCAACACGGAAGACGGCCGCCTGCGGCCGGACCTTATCGTCCGTCTGCCCGGCGGCAGCAATATCGTAGTGGACAGCAAAGCGCCGGTGACAAAATATATCGAAGCGGTTGAACTGAAAGACGCCGCCGCGCGCGCTTTAAAATTCAAAGAATTCGCCGGCCAGATTAAAGACCACATCAAAAATTTAAGCAGCAAAAGCTACTGGGAGCAGTTCAGCCCGACGCCGGATTTCGTAGTGCTTTTTATCCCCGGCGAAAGTTATTTTGCCGCCGCGCTTGAGGCCGAGCCGGCGTTGATTGAGACGGCAGTCAAAGAAAAAGTAATAGTCGCGACGCCGACAACTTTAATCAGTCTTTTAAAAGCGGTGGCCTATGGCTGGCGCAATGTCGCCGTAGAAGAAAACGCTAAACAGATTACCGCGCTGGGCAAAGAGCTTTATGAAAGAATAGTCACGATGAGCGAACATTTTTATAAGGTAGGCAGCAGTCTTGATAACGCTGTAAAAAATTATAATAATGTTCTAAATTCTTACGAGTCCCGCGTCTTAGTCAGCGCGCGCAGATTCAATGAGTTAAAAGTTTCTGATAAAGAAATAGCGCCCGCCTTAGATAACTCCGTGGCCGCTATCCCTAAAAAAACAGATTAAATTTGAACCGTATCTGCTATGGAGTTACAGGCGTTCCTACCACCCCAAACATATTGTTAATAGCGTTGCAGCTGGTATTATCGTTAACAGGAGTACATGTTCTCGAAATAGCGGCCCATTTGCCGTCTTGTAAATTGTAGCTGATGTAATATTTTTCAGGCTGGCCGGTATTTTGACGGTGCGCGATAAGTGTACATATATTACCGCTGCACCCGGCAACCGGAGAGGTGCTGTAAGAAAAGTTTTGGGTGATAGTGTTAACATCTATATCAAGGTTACTAAAATCAGGAGTAATCGCGTCATAATTACCGTCAGTCAAGTATACTCTCTGCGCGGCGTCGGAAAGGGATTTTAATGTGAGCATGGCCTCTGACGCGCGGGATTTTTCCACGGTTTTTGTATACTGCGGCAAGGCTATCGCGGCCAATATACCTATGATGAGGACGACTACAAGCAGTTCAATAAGCGTAAAACCTTTTTTGTTGAACATAAAAAGCTCCTTTTTTGTATAAATACATTGAAACTATACAAAAATAGGTTCAGACGAAAAAGATAATACGCAAAATACTTTTTAATAGACCGGACTGATTAGTAAAAAGTTAGGCGGGCTAACCAGACAGAGCGTTATGATTTTTCAGAGAATCTTTACCTTGCCAAAGCGATTATTATTACCGCTATACCCAAAACTATTCTGTAGACGACAAAAATGTTGAAATTGTGTTTTTGCAGGTATGTCATCAAAAATTTTATAAACAGCCAGCCGAATATTAACGCCGTAAGAAAACCTAAAATAAACGCGGCGTTTATATCCGCCGGGTTAATATGTCTGGCTTCCAGCAAAAACGCTCCCGCGATTACGGGAACTGACAGTAAAAACGAAATTTTAGCGCTTTCCGCGCGCCCGAAGCCGAGCAGCAGCGCCGCCGTTATCGTTATGCCGGAACGCGAAACGCCGGGAATAAGCGCGACAATCTGCGCGCAGCCGATTATCAGAATATTTTTTATATTCATTACCGCGCCGCCTTTGCTGCCTTTTTTGTCGGCGTAAAAAAGCACAAGCGCAAAAAGTATCAGCGCGCCTGCCATGATATACGGCGAGCGCAGCGTGTTTTCAATTTGTTTTTGGAATAATACTCCGGCGACGGCGGCCGGGAGCGTGCCGATAACCAAAAGCCACAAAATTTTTCCCTCTTCGCTTTTAGGTTTTGTCAGCCCGTATTTAATGATATAAAACCACTCTTTTCTGAAGTAAAAAAGCACGGCGAACAGCGTGGCCGCGTGCAGTATTACGTCGTAAGTAAGCCCCTGGTAAGTCTCGCCCATAAGCCACGGCAGTAAAGCCAAATGGGCGGAACTTGATATAGGCAAAAATTCTCCCGCCGCCTGAATAAAACCTAAAAGTATTGCTGATGTTATTGTCATAGAGGATTAATCGGCTCCAGTTCCGCCGTGCTGAAATCATCGCTAAATTTAACAGTCGCAAATTCCGCGGGGTTAAGCGCGATATGGTTATTGACAAGCGCGGTGACCAGTGAACTTATGTCCGGATTATGCCCTATCACGACGAGCACAACTCCGCTGCACGCTTCATTTTTTAAGAGATTCCAAAGTTCCATAATATTTACCGCGCCGTTAAGTTCCGTTCTTTCTTCAATCGGCGCTTGAAGTATTTTTGAAAGAGTTTCCGCCGTCTGCATTGCGCGCAGTTTGGGGCTTGTGATTATTTTGAAAGGTTTAACGCCGCGCGTTTTTAAAACGCCCGCCGCGCGCGCCGCCGCCTGTAAACCTTTAGGCGACAGCGGCCGTAAAGAATCGCCGCCGTCCGGCGACGATGTTAAAGCGTTTGCATGCCTCATAAAAACTATTGTTTTCATATTTAAATTATATAATTAATTGATGAAATTGATATACGGTTCCTATCAAAGTTTAGAGAGATTTCTGCCGCGTTTTATAAATGAAAACAAAAAAAGCGCGGTTGATAAAATCTTGCTCGTCACACCTTCCGCCCGCGCCGCGCGCGTTCTGCAGGCCGCGCTGACGCGCGCTTTGGGCGCGACGTCAAATATCAGTTTCATCAAATTTTCGTCGCTGCCCGCGCGCGTTGATAAAGAGTTTCTGCCGTCCGCCCAGCCGGTGCTCTCCGGCGCGCCGCTGCAAGATTTTATTTTGAAAAATATAATTTCCGCGCGTGACGGCGCCGTTAAACGCGGTTATATCACCGCGTTAAAATCAACATTGCGGGATTTGTCCGACGCGCTTGTTGACGCGTCCGTCGTCAAAGACCACGCCGCGCAGGGCGCATTCGGCTCAAAAGAAGATAATGAATATATGTCGTATGTTGCAGATATTTACGAAAAATATTACGCCGCTTTGTCCGCCCTGCCGGGTTACCGTTCTTACGCGGATTTTTTCAAAGCCGCGGCGGAAAATATTCCGAATTCCGCGTGGCTGAAAAGTTTTAAAAAAATAATTTTTTACGGTTTTTATGATTTTACCGGCACGCAGCTTGAAATTTTTAACGCCGTGCGCCAGAATTTTGACGCGGTATTATTCTTCCCGTATTTAAACCACCCGGCCTACAAATACGCGGAAAAATTTTTTAATACAAACATCCTCGGCCTGACTAAAGACGTTGCCGCTTTGGAATATTCGGACAAGCTGGCGCTTGACGGCGCTGAGGCCGCGCTTTTTAACCCGCTTGAAGTTTGGCAGGGAAAACTCGCCGCGCAGATTATAAGCGCGTCCGGCGCGCGCGGCGAGCTCTTCGCGGCGGCAAAAACGATAATTGATTTGGTTGAAAACAAAGGATATAAATTTGAAGATATCGCCGTAACCGCGCGCGGGATTGAAAATTATAAAGACGATATTTTTGGCGTTTTTGAAGAAAATAAAATACCGCTTAACGTTAGTATTGATTTCCCTTTGATGACGCACCCGCTGGCGATATTTTGTTTTAATCTGTTAAATCTTGCGCGCGGCGGTTTTGAAAGGGGCACGGTGCAGGCCGTCATTTCCAGCCCGTATTTTAAAATAAAAAATAACTGGAAATTTATTATAAAACAGTCTCTGGCGGAGCGCGGTTTAAGCCAGTGGGAAAACCTGCTCTCCGCCGGCAAATACGACGGCGCTTTTTTAAACTGGCTTAAAGAAATAAATCAGGAACTTGCTTATCTCAACAAACCTTATCCGTGGGATATTTTGTCCGCGCACGCGTTAAAAATTTTGGCGGCTTATACAAACGCCGAGATTTTTAATGAACAGGAAAAAAGTATTTTTACTTCTGTTTCTTCGCTTATTGAAAATTTTAAACAATTCTCGCTGGTGCGCGGCGCGGCCGCCGGCGGCGAGTTTTTGGAAGAGCTGCAAAATATTTTATTTTCCGAAGTTATAAGCCGCGCGCAAAATTCGGAGCTGGGCGTGACCGTTAACGGCATAATGGGTATGCGCGGACAAAATTTTAAGGCGGTGATAGTTTTGGGCGTAAACGAAAAAGTTTTTCCAGCTTCCGCCAGAGAGGACCCGCTGCTGCGTGATACTTACCGCCGCGTTTTGCGCGACGTACAGGGTTTTTGGATAAGCCAGAAACTTGAGCGGTTTGACGAGGAAAAACTTTTGTTTTTCTTAGCCGTAACGGCGGCGCGGGAAAAATTATTTTTGTCTTTCCAGCGCTCTGATGAAGAAGGTAAAGCGTCCTCCCCGTCGTTATATCTTGCGGAACTCTGCCGCGCCGCGGGTATTGATTTTGAAAAAAATATACTCAGTTATCCGCGCCGCGAACTTGAAAAATATTTATCGGTCGACGGCAGTCTTTTGAACAAAAAAGAAATGTCCGTCAAAATATCTACGCTTGAAAATATTGAGCAAAATTACAAATCCGCCGGTTTTGATTTTGACGCGGTTAAAGAAAATTTTTCCGCCGCCGGCACTATATCTTCCCGCGGCGGCCTTACGGCTTACGACGGAGTTTTGGAAGACGGCGCGGAAATTTATAACGCGCTGGCGGCGAAAAATTTTTCCGCCAGCAGTCTGCAGATTCTGGCGCAGTGTCCGCAGCGTTTTTATAATTCGCGCGTGCTGGGGCTGGAGGACGAGCAGGAAACTTTAAAACGTTCGGAGCTCGCGTCAAATTTAAAAGGCACTCTTTACCATAAAATTTTACAGCGCGTTTACGGCGAAATTTCCAGCCCGCTTACGGCAGCCGGCGTTTTGGCGAAACTTGAGAATATTCTTAACGAAGAACTGCCGCCGGAACGTTATAAAGAGTACGGTCTTTATCCCGTCGCGTGGAAAGTTATAACCGCGAAGATGAAAGAATATCTGACGGATTTTTTGGTTAAAGACGTTGAAAGCCTGGACGGTTTTACGCCGAAATATTTTGAAACGGAAATTAAAACGCGCGCCAGTTACGGCGGAGAGGAAATTAACCTGCGCGGCTTCATTGACCGCGTGGACGTTAAGGACGGCGCTTACAGAATTATCGACTATAAAACCGCGCAGTCTTCCGTCAAAGATTTGACAAAAGCCGTATTCCCCAAAAAATATACCCAGCCTTTTATTTATCCGCGGATGGCGGCGCGCGCGGCGGATTTTAAAGACAAAAAATTTGAAAGTTTTTCTTTTTTAAATATTGAAAAAGGCTATTTCCGCCGCGAACTTACGGCGGAAGATTTGGCAGGGCTGGAAGAAAAATTCGGTAATTTAATTAAGCTGATTTTATCTTTTGTAAAATACGGCAAATTTTTTATTAAAGAAAGCGACGCTTACTGCCCTTACTGCAGTTTTACAAATATTTGCCGCAAAGGCAGCGGCGCCGCGTTGACGCGCGCGCGCGCCAGCGGTTTTTATAAAGAATTGGAAAGTTATGACGACTAAAGATAATTCCGTCAGAGAAAACGCTGTCACGGCAACCGGCAGAAATATAGCCGTTGAGGCCGGCGCGGGCACAGGCAAAACCACGCTGCTTATCAACCGGCTTTGCTTTTTAATAGCCGCGCGCGGCGTGGCGGCGGAGCGCATTGTGGCTTTGACTTTTACGGAAAAAGCGGCCGCGGAAATTAAACTGCGGCTTGCTTTAACGCTGCAGAAAATCCTTGACGAGATTGACGCTCCCGAGACGCAGAACGCCACGGTTTTAATGCTTTTAAAACACGCGGAAAAAGAGGAAATAATTTCGCGTTGCCGCGCCGCGCTTGAGAAATTGGACCGTTCTTTTATAAGCACCATTCACAGTTTTTGTTCATACATTTTAAAATCTTATCCGGTGGAAGCGGGCCTCAGTCCGTCGGCAGTTGTGGACGAAGGCGAACAGCGCGCCAGGCTTTTCAACCGCGCCTGGCATATTTGGCTGGAGGAAGAACTAACCGCAAACTCTCCGTCCGAGAAATCATGGGAAGAAGTTTTAAAACAAATTTCTCTTGAAGAAATTTATGATTACGCTTTTGAAATTTGCAGCGGCAAGGTGGAAAGTTATCACCCGTTTTCGCACGCCAAACTTATAAGCGAAGTTTGTTTTGAAAACGCGGCCATGGCGGAACAAATGTCCACCGCGTTTTTGCAGGGGCCGAAAAGCAGAAAAATCGAGCGCAGCCTCGCGTCCGCCGCCGTTGTTTTGCAGGAATCCGGTTTTGCTTTTAAGGAAAAAAAATTCGCGCCGTCCGATAATCCGGAGCCAGAAACTCTGACGTCGGCTGACCAAGCTAAAGGCTGGGACGATGATAATTTTGAGACTGCGGCGAAGATTGTCGAGTTTGCCCGTTCCGTGCACACCGGCCGTCAGGTTCTCATCGGCAAAGTATATGATTTGGTTAAGAATTTTACGCAGAACGTCAGAGAAAGTTACGCCGCGCAGGGGCTTTTATCTTTTGACGATTTGCTTGTAAAAACGCGTAATTTACTTAAAGAAAATATCAAAGTCAGGAGCCTCCTTAAAGAGCAGTTTGAAATTATTTTAATTGACGAATTCCAGGACACGGACCCGGTGCAGGGCGAGCTGCTTTTATTTCTGTCCGAAGAGAAAAACGGCGCGGCGGACGATTGGAAAAATATCAAACTCGCCACCGGTAAACTGTTTGTCGTCGGGGACCCGAAACAGTCAATTTACCGTTTCCGCGGCGCGGATATCACGGCGTACCAGCTGTTTACCGAAATGATTTTAAAGCAGGGCGGCCAGCAGTGTTTTTTGCAGACAAATTTCAGAAGCGCGGGCGGAATTATAGATTTTGTTAACGCTGTCGGCGGCGGCATTATAAAAGAAAAAACCGGTTTTCAGCCGTCGTACGTGCCGATTCTAGTCTCGGACAAAAACGCCGCGCTGCCAAAGAGCGTGGAAGAAATTATCATTAAGAGCCCGGACAAGCAAACCGCCGCCGCTTACCGTCATAATCAGGCGGAATATATCGCGAAATGGATTTCGGAGAACATCGGCGTTTTGGAACTTGCGGACGGAAGGCTGCTTGATTATAAAGATATCGCGATACTTATGCGCACGTCAAACTCTTTCAATATTTTTACCGACGCTCTTAAAAGGCACGGCGTAAAATATACCGTTGAAGAAGACAAAAATTTTTATACCGCGCAAGAAATTATTGACTTTATAAATCTGCTGGCTTTGCTTGAAACGCCGTCTGATAAAAACGCGCTTGCCGGCGTTTTGAGGAGCCCGCTGGGCGGATTTACCGACGGTAAAATTTATAAAATTTTTAAAGCCGGCGCGGTTGACATTTTTGCGCGCCGTGCGGCGCCGGGGTTTGAGCGTGTGACGGAATTTTATAAAATGCTTGCCGGTCTTGCTTCTCTCGCCGGCCGCGTGACATTGGGCGAACTGATACATAAAATTTTATCCGAAACTTTATTTATAGAACTTACGCAGCGCGCTTATAACGGCGAGCAGACTGTCTCAAACATCAATAAATTCGCCGCCGCCGTAGCGGCCGAAACCGCGCAAAACCCGCTTAGCCTTGGCCAGTTTTTGCTTGACTTAAAAGAAATACGTTCATCCGGCCGCGGCGAAGGGGAAAGCCCGCTTGCCGACGAGATGCAGAGCGCCGTCAGCGTTATGACGATACACAAATCAAAAGGTCTTGAATTTCCCATTGTGTTTCTGGCCGATATTTTTCGTCTGGAAACGCATAAATCAAACGCGCACGGTTACAGCTGGTTTCATAATATGCACGGCCTGCGCGCCGGCGGTTTTGCCGACGCGAATCTGGCGTTTCTGGAAATTCAGTCTCTGTGGCACGGCCGCAGCGAAGAAGCGAGGGTTTTATACGTCGCCTTAACGCGCGCGAAGGAGAAACTGTTTATTTCCGGGCAGGATGAAGAACCCAGAAAAACCGCCGCGCGGCACCTTATAAACTGCGGCGTCTGGCCGGAGGCCGGCTGCGAGGAAATAAATTTAAAACTGCCTGTTGAAGTTACTTATCAAAATTTCACGCCGCCGGAAGATTTTATTTACGCGTCCCGCGCCGCATCCACGTCTGAGCAGAAAATAGACGAAAAATGGCCGGAAATTTGGGCCGCGCGCGAAAAAAAATATTTGGAAATTAAAGAAGCTCAAGTTTTCATTTCCCCCAGTTCGCTTGCCGAACACGACGCGCCGCGCTCCGGCGGCAGCGAAGACGCTCTGGCTCTGGGCGAGTTGTGCCACAAGATGCTTGAGCTTTGGGATTTTAAGACGGATATTTCGCCTGCGGACATCACGGCCGTGGCCGCAACGCTTGAAATCGCGCCGCCTGAAAATGTTATCAAAGAAGCCCAAAATATTTTTGCTCAATTTAACGGTTCGCAAGCGTTCAAAATGTTAACGGCGGCCGAAGTTATAGCAAAAGAAATGCCGTTTACGTTTTTAGACGGCGGCAAAATAATAAACGGCGTTATGGATTTGGTTATAAAACGCGGCGGCGATATATTTGTGTTTGATTATAAGACGGATAAAAAATTAGATATAAAAATTTATAAGCCGCAGCTTGACGCTTACGCGCGCGCCGCCAGGGAAATTTTTAAAACAAAGCGCGTAAAAAGCGGTATTATATCTTTAATAAAGGGGGAAGAATGTTTGATAAATTAAAAGATTTGTGGCAGCTGAAAGGTCAGATGGAAGAAATTAAAAAACGTCTGGACGCGATGGTTATCAAAGTGCAGAGCAAAGAAGGTCTTTTTGATATCACGGTAACGGGTTCGCAGGAAATTAAAGAGGTTAAAATATTAAAAAACCTGGCGGCGTATACAAACGCGCAGATTGAGGAAGATTTGGCGCGGGGGTTAAATAAAGCGATGAAAGATTCCCAGGCGATGGCCGCGCAGGTTATGGGCGGTCTGGCGGGATTAACGCCGCCGGAGGCTTGAAGTAAAAAAGGGGGGAAATATGCTGGATTTAAAAAATAAAGTAATTGCCGTTGTCGGCGTTTCGACGGACCCGGAGAAATACGGCGGCAAAATTTTTAAGACTTTAAAACATGACGGCGCGGATATTTACGCTGTGGGGCGTTCAGACGGTAAAATTATGGGCGAACCTATTTATAAATCTCTTTCCGAACTGCCCAAAAAACCGGAACTGGTGATAATGGTCATACCGCCTGCCGCTTCAATGCCCGTCACGGAAGAGGCCGTTAAGCTGGGCGTTAAAGAAATTTGGTTCCAGCCGGGCGCGGAAAACGACGCGGCGGAAAATTTTGCAAAAAATAACGGAGTCGCGGTAACTTCACATGCCTGCATTATGGTGCGGGGAGGATATTGGTAATGGAGTTTAAAAGAGAAAAGGTGAACGTAAGCGGCGTCGCGCTGGGCACGTGGGCGATGGGCGGCGAAGACTGGGGGCCGGTGGACGATAATAATTCAATTTCCACCGTGCACGCCGCGCTTGAACACGGGATAAATTTTATAGACACCGCGCCGTTTTACGGTTTTGGCCGCGCGGAGGAAATCGTCGGGAAAGCAATCAAAGGAAAACGCGACAAATATTTTTTAGCCACAAAATGCGGCCTGCTGTGGCCGGACGGCAGGGCGCAAAAAAATTTGACGGAAGCGAGTATAGTTTTTGAGCTGGAACATTCTCTGCGGCGTATGGGCGTTGATTATATTGACCTTTATCTGACGCATTGGCCCGATGACAAAGTATCTCTTGAAGAAACTTACGGCACGCTTGCCAGTCTCAAAAAGCAGGGCAAAATTAAACACGTGGGAGTATGCAACGTCGGCGGCGAACTGCTCGAAAAAATAGATAAAATAACGCCGGTGGCCTGCGTGCAGAACGAATATTCTTTTTTAAAACCCAAGCCCGGCGACGAAGTATTTGATTACTGCCGCGAGAACGGTATTGGTTTTCTTGCCTACGGCCCGCTGGCGGGCGGTATTCTGACGGGGAAATATGATAAAGAGCCAGGTTTTTCAAAATCTGACACCAGAAGTTATTTCTACAGATTTTATCGGGGCGACGCTTTTGCCAAAGCGCGCGCCGCCGCCGAAAAATTTAAAAAAACAGCGGCGAAATATAAAACGTCCGCCGCGGCGGTCGCCCTCGCGTGGACTATGGAGCAGAGGGATTTTATAGTGCCGCTGGCCGGCGCGAAAACGCCGCAGCAGGTAGCGCAGAACGCGCAGGCTTTGACGCTCAAGCTTACACATGAAGACATCAGCTTTTTAAATGGTTAAAGAAATTGAAAATTACGTGCGCGCCGCGCTGCCGAAAATCGGCGTGAATAAGACCAGGGAAATTGTCAGATTGGTTTTTGAAATCGCGCGGCGTGACAAAATTGCGCCGGAGCGGATTTTGCCGGCGGCGAAAAATCTTAATTTTATTTCCGCGAAAAAATTACTTCTTAAAAAACGCTATCCTGAAAATTACGGTTCCGCTCCGGCGGACGCTTATTATCTGCCGGAGGTGAATTTGGATTTTTGTCCGCCGGCGGATTACTCCAAAAAAAAATTTGAGCCGAAAAATATTTTTGTCGACGCGCAGGCCGCGGACAGCCAGTTGGCGGCGCGGGTTAAAAAAATGTTTCCTGGGGCGGATTATCAAATTCTGACTGAAAAACGGCAGGTAGGCAGCGCGGATTATTCTAAACGTACGGACACGCTTTATATCTCGTACGAAAAATTTGATTTCCTGAAAAAATGTCCGTGCACCGCAGGCGCGGTTGGGTGCGGGTATAATTTAATCAATCTCGGTTTCGGCTGCGCGTATGAATGCGCTTACTGTTTTTTGCAGCAGTACCAAAACGCGCACGCCGTCACGCTGCCCGCGAATTTGGATGATTTTTTGGCGCGTGTTGACGGCGCGGATTTAAATAAAGGGCCTTTTGAGCGCGCGCGGCTCGGCAGCGGCGAATTTACGGATTCTTTGCTATTTGACCATATTACAAATTACTCGTCTGAGATTATTAAATTTTTCCGCGTGCGGCCGTATATTGATTTTGAATTTAAAACCAAAAGCGTTAACGTCGCGAATATTCTGGCGGCAAAGCCTTGCAAAAATATCGTCGTGGGCTGGAGCGTTAATGCTCCGCGTATTATCGCCGGAGAGGAATATCTGACGCCGCCGCTGGAAGAGCGTTTGCGTGCGGCCGCACAGGTCGCGGCGCGGGGGTTTGGCGTCGCGTTTCATTTTGACCCCGTGATTATTTACGACGGGTGGGAAAAAGATTATAAGGAAACGGTTGAACAAATAGCCACCGTCGTGTCGGCGGACGCCGTGCGCTGGCTCAGCGTCGGCACGCTGCGTTTTAACCGTGAACTTAAAAAAGTTATTGAGGCGCGCCACCGCGAAACCACAATTTTAAATGAAGAACTTTTACTGGGTTTTGACGGAAAACTCAGATATTCCGACGCGCGGAGAAAAGAAGTGTACGACTTTATGCTGCCGCTTCTTAAAAAATATTTTCCAAAAACGCGCGTTTATCTCTGCATGGAGCAAATCTAAACGGTTTTAACAAAAAAATCTCCCGGCCACAGGCCGGGAGATTTTTTATATGTTTTATTTAGCTTTTAGCTACGCATTGAGTCCCGTCCCAGACCGGCAGAGACGTCGGGCAGGAACATGTTCCGGAAGAGTTTGTGGTTTGTCCGCCCGGGCAGGCTCTGCACTCCGTGCCTGTCCAGATAGGAGTGGCAGAAGGGCAGCGGCATTGCCCGCTGCCGTCAGCAATTACCTGTCCGCCTGGACATTGATTAATGCACTGAGTACCATTCCATACTGGTGCGCTGGAAGGGCAGCGGCATTGCCCGCTGCCGTCAGCAATTACCTGTCCGCCTGGACATTGATTAATGCACTGAGTACCATTCCATACTGGTGCGCTGGAAGGGCAGCGGCATTGCCCGTTGCCGACACCTACTTGTCCGCCTGGACATGCAACGCATTCAATCCCGTTAAAAACAGGTGTGCTTGCAGAGCACGAACAGTTTGTTCCGCTTGGACATGCGGAGCATTGAGTTCCGTCCCAGACCGGCATATTGCTTGGGCAGGAACAACCGCCCATATATTCAGTACCGGTAGAAACCTGTCCGCCGGTACATTGATTGGTGCATTGCGTGCCGTCCCAGTAAGGCTTATTCTGAGGGCAGGAACAACCGCCCATATATTCAGTACCGGTAGAAACCTGTCCGCCGGTACATTGATTGGTGCATTGCGTGCCGTCCCAGTAGGGCTTGCTCTGAGGGCAGGTACAGCCTGATTGGTTCCCAGAACTTGTGGCAACCTGTCCTCCAGTACACCCTCCGGTACACTGCCCACCTTGCCAAACTGGAGTGTTCGGCGGGCACTGGCAGCTGCTCTGCCCCAGGGTACATAACGCCGTGCACTTACTACCGTCCCAGGTAGGAAGATTAGAGGGGCATTGGCATGCGCCGTTATAGCAAATCCGTCCGCCCGTACACACCGGCGTACACTGGAAACTACCGTTGCCGCCTGTCCCGTCAAGAAGGTAAACAATATTCTCCCCGTTCATTCCTATTTCCGTACCGTTTAAAGCTTTGCAGAGCTTGTTTGCCCTGTTGTTGTCCTGCGGCGCTTCGCAGTGTCTTTCGCCGGGGAACTGGGGGGATTTCGGGAAATAGTGTTTATAAACGTTTGTCAGCCTGCTGTCCTGCCCCATAACATAAAGATAATCCCCTGACGCGGATAATTTAAATGTGATTTGGCCGTTTTGAAGAGTAGCGGTGTCCCCGGAAATCTGCTGTCCGTCGCCCAGAGAAATAGAGAGGTCCCCAAAGTCCTCGGCATAAGCCCCGGTGGTAAGGTAATATTCTGTCTGCGCGATAACTATAGCCTTGGCAAACGGCATGAGATTTGTGAACCTGGCCTTGTCTACGGCGGTTGTATAAATGGGATATGCTATTGCCGTAAGTATTCCTATTATAAACACTACAACCAACAGCTCTATCAACGTAAAACCCCGGTTTGCGTTTTTATTCAGCATTTAATGCTCCTTATATAGGATATATTTTAGATAGATAATATCATATAAGGCCTCTAAATTAAAATATATATAAGGATTATAGCCTGAATAATATAAACCCGCTTTCATTGTTTTAAAATAATTCCTGAGATGCGCGGATACATTTGTTTGGAAAAGTAAGGTATAATAAAATTATGAAAAAAATATTATTACTGAGCATTTTAGCGCTCTCTTTGGGCGCCTGTACTTCTCCCATGCCGGCGGGCGGGGGCTTTAAGTTGCCTAACATCAACGGCACCACGTTTGACAGCGCCGTAGACGCGAAAAACCAGCCGGTGTTTATCGCTTTCATGGCCACTTACTGCGGATATTGCAAAATGTCAGTCCCGCAGGTTGTGGAAGTGCAAAAAACTTACGGCCCGAAAGGGCTTAAAGTTATCGGCATTTTTGCCAATGACACTAAAGACGAGCCGGCGGAGTACGCCAAAACTTACGGCGTGACTTACGACGTGCTTTACAACGGCAGTGACGTCGCGCAACAGTTTGACGTTAACGGCGTGCCGCATTTTGTGCTGCTTGACAAAAACCACAATATCGTGAAAACGTGGTCCGGTTACAGTCCGGTTCATAATTTCGCCGCGGAAATTAATAAAGTTCTATAATCAAAAAACAACAAAAAAGCCCGCTCAAACGAGCGGGCTTTTTTTATATTAATTACGCCAAGTCTTTTAAGGCGGACTGGGCGGAAGAAAGTTTTAGTTCTTCGGCCGCCAGTTCGGTTTTTACTTTTTCTATCTGTTCCGGCGGGGCATTTTTTATAAAACGCTCGTCCGACAGACGGGCACGGCGGTTATCGATATTCGCTTTGGCGGAAATTATATTTTTTCCCAGCCGCGCTTTTTCTTTTTCTATGTCGATAATTCCCTCCAGCTCGATGTACGCGGTTACGTTTGAGAAGACCGCCGTCGCGCTTTTTGGTTTTTTGACAGCTGTCTTGCCGGCGGAAAAATTTTCAATTTTGCACAGCAGTTTGATATAGTCCGCATGCTCCGTAATAATTTTAAGTTCGCCGGCGTCTTCCGTCTTAAAAGAAATATTTAACTTAAGGCCCGGCGGCACGTTAAATTCCGAGCGCACGGTGCGCGCGGCGGAAATTACGCCTTTGATAAGTTCCATTTTTTTTACGGCGTCCGCGTTAAAACGCGTTTCGTCATGCAGCGGATAAGAATCCTGCAGCAGAAATTCTTTGTCCGAGCCCGTCAGCGGTTTTAACACGCCCGCGATTTCTTCAGTTATAAACGGCATCATCGGATGCAGCGCTTTGAGCGTGCCGTACAAAATGTTTACAAGCAGACTGACGACATACTCCCGGTCCGTCTCAAAACGCTGCTTGGCAAGCTCTATATACCAGTCGCAAAAATCATTCCATAAAAAGTGGTAAAGCGCGTTTGACGCTGCGGCCATATTGAATTTCAGCGTTTGCTCTTTGGCGGTTTGCAGCGCGCAATTATAACGGTCCAAAATCCACGCGTCGGCCAGTTCTTTAGGTTTCGCCGGCATTTTCAAGGGGCCTTTGATATCGCCTGCGTTCATTAAAATAAAACGGCTGGCGTTATAAATTTTATTGCAGAAATTGCGCGAGCCCACGACGGACTCTTCCGCGTAAGGGATATCTTTGCCGAGCACGGCCTGCGTCAGCAGCGAAAAACGCACCGCGTCCGTGCCGTATTTTTCCGTTAAATCCAGCGGGTCAATTACATTACCCAAAGACTTGGACATTTTTTTGCCGGTTTTGTCGCGCACAATGCTTGTCAGAAACACGTCTTTAAACGGCAGCTTGCCGGTAAAATCAAGACCGGTCATAACCATGCGGGCAACCCACAGATAAATAATTTCATAGCCGGTAACCATAGTTGACGTCGGGTAAAAATATTCCAGTTCTTTGGTTTTTTCCGGCCAGTCAAAAACCGATATCGGCCATAACGCCGACGAAAACCACGTGTCTAATACATCCGGGTCCTGTACAAAATCATGTCCGCCGCACGACGGGCATTTGGCCGGTTTGTCGTGCGAGACGAGCGGTTTCGCGCCGTGTTCAAAAGAAATTTTTGTGATTTGTTTGTTGCCCTGTTTGTCCGCGGTAAACGTAAGGCCGTCTTTGCTGCACGACGTGCAGTACCAGACCGGTATTCTGTGGCCCCACCAGATTTGTCGGGAAATGCACCAGTCCTGAATATTTTTCAGCCAGTTTAAAAACGGCGTTTTCCAACGGGAGGGGTAAAATTTTAACTCCTCCTCTTCCGCCGCTTTTATGACGGGCGCGCATAATTCTTCCATTTTTACGAACCATTGTTCGCTTAGGTAAGGTTCAATGGCGCTGCCGCAGCGGTAGCAGACGCCCACGGCGTTATCGTGTGTTTCTTCTTTGACTAAAAAACCCGCGGCGTCTAAATCTTTTACGGTTTCTTTGCGGCAAGTATCGCGGTCCATGCCGAGGTATTTGGCCGGGCAGTTTATCATTTTGCCTTTGTCTGAGATTACGCTTATTGCTTCCAGATTGTGGCGTTGGCCGATGACGTAGTCAACAGGATCGTGCGCCGGCGTGATTTTTAACGCGCCTGTGCCGAAGCCGAGTTCTACGTCTTCGTCTTCGATTATCGGAATAATTCTGTCCGTCAGCGGTATTTTTACTTTTTGGCCGGCGAGATTTTTATAGTTGTCGTCTTTCGGATTTACGGCGACGGCTGCGTCGGCAAAAATAGTTTCCGGCCTGGTGGTAGCTATAACTATGCCTTTGCCGCCGTCCGCGCCGGCATAACGTATATGATAGAGTTTCCCTTTTTGTTCTGAGTGTTCGACTTCAATATCCGACAGCGCGGTGTTGCAGCGCACGCACCAGTTTATCATGCGTTTGCCGCGGTAAATATATTTTTTGTCCCACCACTGTTTAAAACATTCATAGACGGCGGCCGCGCGTTTTTCGTCCATTGTAAAGCGCACGTTTTCAGGGGAAATATCCAGCGCCCAGCCCATTTTTTCAACCTGCGTTAAAATCATATTGCCGCAGTCTTTGTACCACTGCCACATGATTTCCAAAAATTTTTCCCGTCCCAAATCATGGCGCGTGACATGCTGCTCTTTGGCGAGTTTTTTCTCAAGCACGTTCTGCGTGGCTATGCCGCCGTGGTCCGTGCCCGGCACCCAAAAAGCCTCTTTGCCCAGCATGCGCTGCGTTCTGATAAGTACGTCCTGAAGAGTCCAGTTCAGCGCGTGCCCCATATGCAGGGAGCCGGTGATATTCGGCGGCGGCACGACGATGACGTAAGGCTGTTTGCCCGGAACCACGCGGGCTTTGTAAATGCCGCTTTCTTTCCATTTACGGGTAAATTTTTTTTCAACTTCTTTAGGCTCGTAAGCCTTGGGTAATTCCGCCATAGTCTCTCCGGTTAAGGCATTTATATATTTTATAAAATAATAATATGGGTAATAAAGATATTGTGAAAACCGAAGTTATCGAGGCGGAGGTTTTGGACGAGAACGGCGTGCCGGTCGGCGGCGCGCCGGACAAAACGCCAAAACCGCCGCGCGCTTTTGTTACCGCGCTCCGCGCGGTAAGCATTTTGGTTTTTACGTTTTTGTTTTCACTTCTTATGGCGCTGCTGGCGATTTTAATTTTTATCCCGCTGTTAATCCTGAAGATGTTCGGGCTTGTGAAGAGCGACGTAAAAATTTTTAAACTCTGAAATAACGTATAAGCGTGATATAAAATTTTCTGATATGGCGGCGGCGGACGTTTATCATGTACAGCCCGCACAATATCATCGTTCCGCCGATGACGGTTGCCCTGCCTATTTTTTCGCCTAAAATAAAATATCCCGCGAAAACGGTCACAAAAGGCTGCGCGTATAAAAACGCGCTGGTTTTAAGCGTGCCTATTTTTTCAAGCCCTTCGTTATAAAAAATAAAAGCAAGGCCGCTGCAGAATATGCCGAGATACGCAAGGCTCCACGCCGCGCGCGGGCTTAAAGCGGGCAGACTGCGGTAAGCGCCGGTTAAAATTTCGACGGGAAGCATAAGAACCGTCGCGATTAAAAAGATGCAGAAAGTCACGCGCAGGTTCGGTGTATTTTTAAACCATATGCTCATAGGTATGACGTAAATAGTCCAGTTTACCGACGTGCCTATAAAAATCAAATCGCCTTTCAGCGTTTGCATTGTAGCGCCGTTCGTAAGCATCTGCTCCGACGTAAACACAAGCAGCACGCCCAAAATGCAGACGGCAAAACCCATCATTCTGTCTCTTGACAGTTTTTCGCCCAAAAACGCGACCATTACAAAAGCGACGAAGACCGGGCTCAGCGTCGTCAGCCAGCCGGCGTGGTTTGTGCTTGTGTGCAAAATGGCGTAGCCCTGCGCGTTTTGCTGTATTAAAATTCCGGTAATACTTAAAAAAGTAAGTTTAAGCCAGTCGGTTTTTGAAATATTTTTGAGCCATTTATATTCTCTTAAAAACAGGGCCACAGTCAGCAGCCCTAAAAAGCTGCGCGCGAGGACCAGCGTCGGGATTCCTGCTTCCTGTAATGCGGTTTTGGTAAATAAAAATGTTAATCCCCAGAAGAAAACGGCAAGACATTGTTTGAAGTAAATCATTTTGCGCTCATGTATTTTTTTCTGACCGCGGACGGCAGTTTTTCGACGGAGTAACGCAGCATGGTGCGCGGCATTTTTGCTGCGTGAGCGTCTAAGAATGACAGCAGCGGTTTAACGTCCCGCTTACCTGCTTCGCGCAGCATCCAGCCGGTCGCTTTGTGCATTAAATCGTGTTTATGCGTCAGAAATTTTTTGCATAATTCAAGCGTCAGTTTAAAATCTTTTTGGCGTAAGAAATGGAAAGACGTCAGCACGGCGATGCGCTCTTCCCACAAAAATTTTGAGCCGGCAAGTTTGTAAATTGTGTCCAGATTCTTGCCGTAAAACCACGGACCGAGAATATAGCAGGCGGACATGTCAACCAAATCCCAGTTATTGATATGTTTTGTGTTTTTGAGATAAAGTTTTACTATTTTTTCCTGCTCTTTGACATCTGAATTTTCAAATTTCAGGCGCAGCATTGAAAGCGCGCAGACGCGGTGTTCATGGATTGGGCTGTGCAAAAGTTTTTCCGCGTCTTCAAGAGAAATTTCTTTGAAATATTTTTTTGCTATGGCGCGGTTTTGCGGCGCGCGGACGCCGATAAAAATGTCTCCCTCTCCGTACTGTCCTTTGCCGGTTTTAAAAAACCGTTGCAAAAAAACGGCGTCTTTTTTGGAACCCGCCGCGACCAAATCTTTCTCTATTTTTTCTTTAATTCCCGTCATATTTCAATTTTAGCATTTTAAAATTTGTTATCATGTAAATAAATGGAGGGGATATGCAAAATATTTTAACATTGAAAAATAATACTTTGAACTGGACGGAAAAACGCGCGGTGTTTTTCCAGGCGCTGCTGCTGATTGCGGCGCTGGCCTTGCCGTCAGTCTGCCACATGCTTAATCTGCCCGTCAATAAAATTCTGCCCATGCACTGGCCGGTGCTGCTTGCCGGTCTGGTTTACGGGTGGAGAAGCGGGTTGCTGCTCGGCGTTGCCGCGCCTTTAATAAGTTTCGGCCTCAGCGGCATGCCTGAGGGAACCATGCTCGGTATTATGGTCTGTGAACTTGCCGTTTACGGTTTTGCCGCCGGGATTTTCGCCGAAAAATTTAAACTTAATTATTTTGTCAGCGTAACAGCGGCGTTAATCTGCGGTAAAATTTTGTTCGCGGTTTTAAGCGGCGGCGCAGGATTTTTATCCGCCGGTGTTTACGCGTTTTTGACGCAGATTGTTATTCTGCCGGTCTTAGCTTACAGATGGACAAAAAACAGTTAATTTCTTTTTTTGACGACAGCGCCGGCGCCTGGGATTCCAAAGAGTCTCCGGGCGCTTTTGGTTTGCTGGAGCAGATTGTGCGTAAAATAAATATACGGCCCGACGATTTTGTGCTGGACATCGGCTGCGGCACCGGCGTGCTGCGGCCTTTTTTGCTGTCCTATAACCCGCAGGAAATTCTGCATATCGACATATCTTCCAAAATGCTGGAAGAGCTTAATAAAAAATTCCCGGACGCGCAGACGCTGGCCGCTGATTTTGAGACGGCGGTTTTGCCGCGGAATTATTTTGATAAGGCCGTCGCGTATAACGTTTTCCCGCATTTTACGGACTTTGAAAGCGTTTTTTATAACGCCCACGCCGCGCTGAAACCGGGAGGCGTTTTTATCGTCGCGCATTCTTTAACGCGCGAAGAACTTAACCGCGCCCACGGCAAACGGGACGCCACTAAAAAAGATTTGCTGCCGCCAGGCGAAAAAATTTACGAGCTTTACAAAACCGCCGGTTTTAAAAATATTTCCGTGCGCGAGCGGGACCCGGGCTTCTTTTCCAGCGGTTTTAAAGATTTGTTATAATTAGAATATAAGCCCTCCGTAAAGCGGGGGCGCTTTTTTGGAGAGGTGGCCGAGCGGTTTAAGGCGCAGTCCTGGAAAGACTGTATACCCAAAAGGTATCGAGGGTTCGAATCCCTCCCTCTCCGCCATATGAACCGCGGGACTAAACGGAAGTATTTTCGTTTAGTCCCGCGGTTCATATGGCGGCGTTGCACCCGGCTTTTCCTATTCCGTAGTTTTGCGCGAAAATATTTTTCCCCGGGGCAACTCCCTCGCCAGTATATTCTGCCCGTGGACTATAAATAGTCTTATCTAAATATAATTAATTATAGTATTATATAAATACATAAATATAGGTTATAATAATTATATAAAAAGGGTTATATAAGGGGGGATATGAAAAAATATTGTCTGATTTATGCAGTTGCCGTTTGTATTTTTTGCGCGGGCATTTTAAACGCGGCGGGGGCGGGGAGTTCTCAGGCTTTTTATGAGCATTGGATAAACACAAATATCCCGCTGATAAATTTGCAGCAGGATATAAATTTAACTGATACTCTCGGCGTACCGCGTTCGGCGGACCTTACCATTGACGGTTTGGGCTACACTCTTACGCTTAATAACAACACACTCATATTTTTGCCTAACTGGAATGACGGTCTTAACGCGACGATACAAAATATAACCATCAACGGCGCTGTAAACGGCGCGGTTGAATTTAACGGCGACGGACAGAATAACCATACCTATATAATAACGAATTCAACTTTTACCGGTAATACATCCCCTAACAACGGCGGCGCGGTTTACAGCCATGCGCAGGCGCAGGTAGCCGGCAGTACAAGAACTTATACTTTTACCGATAATATTTTTACCTATAACACGGCCGCAAACGGCGGCGCTTTGTATAATGCTTCCAACAATTCCCAGCTTCCCGTTGAATTTTCTATAACCTGTTCTAATCCTTTGATATGCTACTTTACCGCAAATTCTGCGGTAAGCGGCAGCGGCGGCGCTGTTTACAATGTTTCCAATTACGGCAGCGGCTCAAGTTTGAATAATAGTTTTGTTATAGGCTCGTCCGGCGTACTGATGCCGTTTACAAACAACAGCGCGCCGACAGGCTACGGCGGCGCAATTTATAATTTTGTAAATAATCCGTCCGGCGGCGGCATAAACGCGTTTGACGTGTACGGCGTCTTTAATGGCAACAATGCCTCTTACGGCGGCGCTGTTGTAAATCAGGTTGAAGGCGGCAACGGCGTTGACAATTTTACGCTTGCGGGTTCTTTTACCGGCAACGTCGCTATGCAGAACGGCGGCGCGGTTGCAAATTATGTCGGCCTGAGCGGCAACGCACCTTACGGCGGCTCCAATATTTTTGATTTGACGGGCGTCTCTTCTTTTAATAATAATATCGCCTTAAACGGCAGCGGCGGCGCGATTTACAATTATATAAATGCCGGCGGAGAGGCGGGCGCGACAAACCTGGGAATTAACGTTGTCTTTTCAGGCAACAGCGCGGCGGACGGCAACGGCGGCGCTATTTATAACTACGCGCAAAACTATTCTAACGCATACTCCACAATTCCCCAGCTTAATATTGCCGACGGCACGCAGTTTATAAACAACGCCGCGATGTCCGGCGGCGCGGTTTATAACGACGGCTGGGGCGTAGTCAACTTTAATTCCGCCGGGACGGGAATAACGTTTACCGGCAACACCATTGCGATACCCGGCAGCCCTAATCTTACTCCTAATGATATTTTCCAAACCCAAAACGGCGTTATCAATTTCTTTACAGACGGTGTTATTTCTCTCGACGGCGGCATACAGGGGGCCGGCACGGTAAACAAATACGGCTCAGGCGGAACGGCGCAGTCAATTATTATAACGCCGGCTCCGTGTTCGCCGGGTTCGCTTTGTTTCGCGGCTTCTTCAAACAGTTCTAATTTCACCGGCATATTTAATCAATTTTACGGGGAGACGGATATGTTCGGCCAGATGTTCGGCGGCGTAAACAATATATATAACGCCCCAAACGCCGCAAGCGGGGATATTACTACCGTCGGGGCCTTCGGTGACAGTATTGTCAATGTTTTTGCTTCCAACAGCTCTTTTTATTATAACGCCAATATGTTTTCCAACACGCTGCTGAACCATACGGTAACGACTTCGTCTATATTCACGCTTGCGCCTTCCTCTGGCGTCGGCGCGCCGGGACTGAATTTTATGGGCAGCGGTTCCACGGTTAATTTTTACAACGGAAGCGGCACTATTGCGGATTTGCACCTGTCGGCGGATATCAGCAACGGGCAGCAAAACACGATTAATTTTGATAACATGCTCGTCGTTTTCATAGATAATAACGGAAATCCGGTAACAAATTTCACAGGCGGCACGACGTACAGTTTTACGGACAGTTCGGCTCTTTTTCTGGCTTACTCCAATCTGCCGTCGAACGTGAACCTTAATGATATTACGACTATGCCGGCCATAAAAGCGACGGTAAACCAGTTCACGTTTAACAGCTTTTATACGGACACAACCAATTTATCGCAGCTGTATGTAAAAGTAGTCGGCGCGGGCACTAACGCCGCTCCTACCGACACAAATTTTATCGCCGATTCGCTGTCAGTAAATCTCGCCCCGGGCAGCGGGCAGCAAATAAACCTTAGCAAATTATATATTTATGATTTCGGGACGCTTTCCGGCCCGGTGCAGATTATTTACCCTCAGGCTGGTTCCGCGGACTTAACGCTTACGCTTGACAATCCAAACACTTTTATTGTTACCAGCAGAAACGTTTATACCTTAGGGCTTACCTCTGATGCGCACGGTATTATTTTTAACCCGGTTACCGCGACGCTGCCGCCGCTTGACTTAAACGACGCGAACGCTCTTACGACTACCGCCGGGGATTACGGCATGACTACGTCCTCTGCCAGAAACTGGCAGATAGACGCGGGTACCTATTATTGGAATTATTATACAACCCCTGAAGACGACCCCAATACGGCAAACGGCTTTCAAACCATGGCCGCTGGGACTTTCAACGTATACGGTTCTATCCCGGACGATTTGTCGTCGGTACTGAGCGGTGACTTCAGCGCAAATCCGAACCCAGGGCCGGGCGCGGTTCTGGACAGACGCTCGCTGTTCGATATTGACACAACAGCTCTTGCCGGCGGAACAGTTGATTTCAGCATGCACGATATGTCCGTGCGCGACGCCTGGACAGCTAACAGCGGCGCGGTGCTGGAAATGAATGACACGGGTTCCACGGCGGATTTCAGGTATACGCATATATTTAACAGCTACGCGGAAAACAACGGCGGCGCGTTTAATATTGAAGCCGGAAATTTAAACACTGTTCTGACAAGTTTTACCGGCAACTCCTCCGGCCAGTTGTGCGATCCCGCGACCGGCAACTGTACTGACACCGCGGCCGGCGGCAACGGCGGAGCTATTAACGTGGACGGCGGAACAGCGGGCATTGCCAGCTCCAACCCCACGACGCCGCTTAGTTCTACGGATTATGAACTTGTTGGTTTTTCCTCCAACCGCGCCGCTAACGGCAACGGCGGAGCCATTAACCAAAACGGCGGGACCGTAACGATACAGGATATACAACAGTTTTACAGCAACAGCGCGGACGTTACCAACGGAACCGGCGTAAATATCGGCAACGGCGGCGCCATAAGCCATATCGGCGGCACAATGGATATATCGGCCCCGGTTTCGGGCAGCGTGTTTGCCTATAATACGGCATACAACAACGGCGGCGCGATTTATAATAACGCGGACGGCCTCACCCTTTACGGCAATATGATATTTGTGGAAAACAACGCAAGTTTTACCGCCGGCGCGGTAAACGCTGCCAACGGCGGCTTGGGCGGGGCTATATACAACGGCCCGGGCGTTACTTTGACTTTTAATTCTAACTCCGGCGACTCGACTTTTGTTTCAAATTCAGACAGCACCGGCGCAAACGATATTTATAACGACGGAGGCACGATAGCGTTCGGCGGCAATTTTGCCGTTTTGTTCGCGGACGGTATTTCGGGCACGGGCGCGATTGAAAAAACCGGCGAAGGCTCGGTTTACCTCTTAGGCTCCAACAAAAATAACATCTTTAACGGAACTTATACCCAGGACGCCGGTACATTATATGTGGGAACAAATTTGTTCAACGGCACAAACACAATTACCGGCGGCACTCTTTTCTGGGTTAATACCGGCGTGGATACGGCCCAGAAAGACGGCGCGCTGTCTTCTTTAAACGTTACCAACAGCCTGTTGTGGATTTCCCAAGGCTCAACGCTGGCTCTTAATAATAACGCTGACTCTGTTGACGGCAGCAATACAATTTTTCTGGATTCAGATTCGGCAATAAGCGTTGAGGCGCCCGGCGCGCAGTTATATCTCGGCACGCAGGACACGTGGCTGGGCAGCGTCAGCATGAGCGCGGGCAATACTACGATGGACGGCTTGCAGAACCTCTATAACAGCAATTATTCGCAAAGCGGCGGCGAACTGACACTTATAAATAATTCCGTTCTGACGCTGGGCGGCAATTCCGTAATTACCGGCGGCGATATTACGCTGGGCGACTCAGCCAGCAGCGCGCGCATAAATACCAACGGCGTCGCGCTTAATCTGATGAATAACGGCGGCAATTTGTATATGAACAGCAACTCAACCATCAACGCGATGGACGGAGTCATCAATTCAAATAACTTTGCCGGCGGCCTGACCGTCGGCGGTTCAAGCGCCAATTTCGCGATTGATATTGACGCTAAAAATAAAATTTCGGACTCATTTAACTTTGCCTTAAATATTGACCCAGGGACTATAAACATAAGCAATATAAATCTGCTGAACGCGCCGGCTGTCCGGCAAATACCTTTGCAGGTTTTCAGCGCGGGCGGCACAATAAGCGGCATAACTTTTGCGTCCAATGTTACGCAGGTGCAGACGCCGCTGGGCACTTACGGTTTTGCGCCTATGGCGCAGCAGGGGTGGTATATGCTAAGTCTGCAATCGCTTGCCCCTTCCACCGGCGACGGGCAGGCTGCCGTCAGGTCTATGCTGAACTCCCAATTGCTTGCCAACGATACTTTGTTCGACCACGTGTTTTTTGACAGCAACGTTATGCTTATGGACGACGATAAATGCGGTTACCGCTTTATCCCGTCGCAGTTTCTCAAAGAAAACAGAAGTAAAAATCTCTGGGCAAAAACTTATTACGAAAACGGCTCCGTGCCGCTCGGCAACGGTTTAGATATTAAAAATGATATGTACGGCTATCTTATGGGCATTGATTTCCCTACCAGCGATATCGGCAGCGACGCGTATTTTATGCCGACTTTATACGCGGGTTATAACGGCGCGCAGCAGTCGTTTGACAATGTGGATACGATGCAGGACGCTTTGCAGCTGGGTTTTATGGCGTCTCTGATGAAAGACGATTTTACCACGTCCGGTATGATTTACGGCGGCGGATATAATAACAGGATAAGTTTAGCGGGCTACAACGATTCTCTTAATAACTGGTTCGCCGGCGTTGCCGTTAAAAGCGCTTACAATATGTATCTTGATAATTTTGTAATCCAGCCGGGCGTGCTTGCTTCTTATAATATTTACGGACAGCAGAATTGGGATTCATCCTACGGGAATATAGCGATGCAGACGGATTATATGAACGGTTTTAACGTCGCGCCCGGAATGAATCTGATATACGGGCTGAGGACGTGGAATTTTCTTCTGAGCGGCAGTTATATGTTCAATATGGGCGGCAGAGTTTCCGGCAAAGCGGGCGATATTGAGTTGCCAGCGCTTGAGACAGAACAAAATTATCTGGAATACGGCGCGGGAGTTTCAAAAATCTTCTCGCGGAGATTCAGCGTATGGGCCAAGGCCGTTTTCAAAACAAACCGCGGTAACGATTACGGCTTAAGAGCCGGCGCGGCGTGGAAGTTCTAAATGAAAAAATTTTTTACCGCGGTTAAAACAGGTCAAGCTGGCGGGAGTCTTCTTTTGATTTGAAAACTTTTTCGGGTTTGCTGAGTTTTAACAGGTCGTTTTCTATTTTTTCTAAGAACGGCGACGGGGCCGGTTTCTTATAGGTCCCGAACTGTTTTCTTTTGAGAGAGCGGGTGAGGAATAATACCCTCTCGGCCCTTGTCATGCCGACGTATAATAAACGCTTTTCTTCTTCTATTTCGCTTTGCTCTTTTGCGCGGTAAAAAGGAATAATGCCCTCTTCAAGACCGACTATGAAAACACATTTAAATTCCAAGCCTTTTGAAGAATGTAACGTCAGCAATGAAATTCTGTCCGCCCTTTTATCAAGAGTGTCTATTTCGGAGAGCATAGATACTTCATGGATAAATTCGTTCTTCGTTTTATGAGTTTGCGCAAGTTTTGTGAAGTATTGCAAAATATTTTCATCTATCTGCTCCGAAAATTCTTTGCTGAGCCTGCTAAGCTGCGCGGCGACCGGCTCTAAATCCGTCAACAAGCTTAACAATTTTATAACCGGTTTCTTACCGCATAATAAATCGTCCGATAACTTTACATAAGGCATACCGGACCTTTTAAACGCCTCTAGCAGAGGTTCCAACTGCGACGAACTGCGGTATAAAACGGCAAAATCCGAAAATGAAAAATTGCTTTCTTCCCCGGCGGACCTGTTTGTGTCAAGCGAAAAGAAAGTATGCCCGCCAATCAGATTTTCTATAGCGCTTACGACAAATTCGGCCTCTGCTTTTTCCGTCGGAGCCGTGTGTATGGTAATTTTTTCATGTGGCCTGTCATATTTCGCGGTTATGTTGAATGAATCAACTATTTGGTTTGAAGCGTTGACGATAGTCCCGGTGGAGCGGTAGTTATTTTTTAAGTTAATTGTCTCGGCGTCAGGGTAATCTTTGGCAAAGTTATTGAAAAATTTTGAATCGCCTCCCCTGAACCCGTAAATCGCCTGGTTGGGATCACCTATTACGCACAGATTACCGTCGGAAAGAGCAAGCAGTCTGATTAATTTATACTGATTTTCGTCTATATCCTGATATTCGTCCACGGAAATATATTTGAAACGGTCCCGATATAATTTGGCGATGTCCGGATTATCAGACAGAAGTTTTAAAGTAAAAGTTATCAAATCGTCAAAACTCAGCGTGTTGTCCGATTCGGATAAATTTATTTCTTCTTTACTTGCCACTTTGAAGTCGTCGTTCAGTCCCGCTTTGGCGGCATTTTCCTTTAAAATTGAAAAACATAAAGAGTGGAAAGTATGAACGTTAATATTTGAATTTTTGGGAAGCAGCAGTTTAAGCCTGTCGCGCATTTCATCGGCGGCCCTGCGCGTAAAAGTTATGGCAAGGCAGTTCTCAGGAGGGATATTATTTTCCGAAACCAAATATGCAATGCGTTTAGTGAGTACCGTCGTCTTTCCGGAGCCCGGACCGGCTATTATTAAAAGCTGCTTCCGTGTGTTTTTTACCGCGTTTAATTGATACTCGTCAAGGCCGGACAGGATTGTAACCGGCGCGGCGGGTGTTTCGCCATTATGATTTTGGTAATATATATCTTCTTCAATCCGACTGACGGGTTTTACCTCTTTTTTCACCGGTTTCGCGGGAGCGCCCATATCAAACAACAGATTAGTGCTTTCCAATTCCTGCGGTTCAAATAATTTTATTACTCCGTATTCGCCGTCAAAGCCGGCTTGTTTTATAACTTTGCCTTTTCTTAACCGCGATATCGCTTCCCCTAGCAGCGAAGAATGGTGTTTTGTTATTTCTTCTATCGGGATATCTCTTAATATAGATAATTCCGGACCTAATTTTTTTATTAAATTTTCATACGCGTTGGTTACCGTATTGCTGGCGACTCCGGTCTGCATAATTTCAGAAAGAATTTCCTCTAAAGGCACAAGACTGAATACTTTTCCCGCGGTTTGCGGGATTACCAAATCTTTACCTTTGCGGTCGGCCAGTTCGTTAACCCTGTGCATAACGCCTATCGTCAGAGGTTTGCCGCATACGGGACAAATGTTATTTAATTTTACCGTTTCTTCGGGGCTCAGACAAATATCACATTTTCTGTGTCCGTCTTCGTGGTATTTTCCTTCTTCCGGGAAAAATTCCACCGTGCCGACATAGCCTTTTCCGGTTTGCAGCGCTTGTCTGACAGAAAAGTAATCCGGCTCCGTGTCAAAAACCGTAGCTTCGCGAGCAAGTTTGGAGGGGGAGTGCGCGTCGGAATTTGACACCAGCCTGTATTTATCAAGAAATGAAACCCGCCAGTTCATTTCCGGATCTGACGACAATCCCGTCTCTACCGCGAATATATAATCCGCAAGGTCGCCGTAACAATCTTTTATGGAATCAAATCCCGAGCGCGAGCCTAATACCGAAAACCACGGCGTCCATATATGCGCCGGAATTATATACGAGCCTTCGCCGGACTCAAGAACTATTTCAAGCAGATTTCTTGAATCCAGCCCGAGTATCGGGCGGCCGTCTGAAGATATATTTCCTATCGCGGAAAGTTTTTGCCTGAGATTCTCGGCGCTTTTTAAATCCGGCACAAATACGACGTGATGGACTTTTCTAGTTTTATCGCCTTTTTTATATATGGTTGAGATTTCAACTGACAACAGGAATCTGACGTTTTGGTGATTTCCGTCCTTCAGCTTAAAAACGCCGGGGCCGGCGGGGACAAGTTTTTCTTTTATTTCGTTAAACCAGGCCGGGTGGGTAAAGTCGCCGGTTGAAATAAGGCCCAAACCTTTCTTTTCAGCCCATACGGCAAGTTCTTCCAGATTACAGGTTTTGCTTGTCGCGCGCGAATATTTAGAGTGTATGTGCAAATCCGCATAGAAAAACATTAAAAATCCCCAGTACTTTTTAGTTAAAAAATTATAGCAAATTAACGGTAATGCCAAAAGTTTAAACAAATTAGCATATAGAATTTGCTAAAATCTAAACAATTACGGAGGATAATTCTTATGAAAAAAAATTTACTTGCTTTATTATTTCCCGCGCTTATCGCGGCATGCGTAACGCCGGCACCGGCGCCGTCGTGGATAGGACAAAATTTTGACCAATATGTAGCGTCAAACGGCGTGCCCACTTCTAGCTATCAGGCGCAAAACGGAAGTATGATTTATTCTTTTAAAAAGAATTGCGCCGGCACCAGAGAGCAGGAAGAAAAACTTGTTACGGTTTCTCAAATGAATGCCATCATCAGCGTGACTACGGCAAGCAGCTGCCCGGTGGTTAATAATTATACTCCGGTTGTAAATAATACTCCGACAATACAACAGCAGCAGCAAGCGGCAAAAGACGCGCGTCTTAAACAGTTGTATAACGATTATGGGGACGCAACCACAAAATACGTCAGTTTGCTTAAGGAATGGAATGCGGATTCCTCTAAATTAATATCTATGATGGGAGTAGGACCAAAGTCCCCTGAACAGATTGAATTAGAAAAAAAAGTGGCGGCCCAAAAGGCGGAGCTTGACGCGCTGTACCAGCGACAGCAAGACGATTTGGCGGAGATAAACAGGTTGAAATAAAAACTTTAATCGGATAGTATTATCGTATCCGCCGTTTGTGCGTTCCCGCTGTCTCCGGCTTCATGTGTTTTAACCTAAAAAATAAGGATATGAAAATGAAGAAAATGTTTTTTAGGCTTACCAAGTATACGCTAATAATTTTTCTGATATTATTGTTTCTGCTTATTGCGGGCGCAGGTTTGCGCCTGTTATACGTCCCCAAGCTGCAGCCGTGGCATACCTTCGTCCCGTCAGAACTCACGGCCGCGGAACTGGATAAAGCTTCTTGGCAGGACTATATTGACCGCGAGAACAAAATATTTGACGATGTTTACAATAAAGTGGTTCTGAAAACGCCGTCAAGCGACAAAGATTTAATCAACAGATACTATGAAGGCAGCCGCATATATCCGCCGCATTTCAAAGAAGACTGGAACCGCTCTTATCTGCTGGTCCCGGATAAACCGAAAGGAGCCGTCGTTTTGCTGCACGGTCTGACTGATTCACCGTACAGTCTGCGGCATATCGCGCGGTTATATTATCAGAAAGGTTTTGTCGTAGTCGGGCTGAGGACGCCGGGACACGGCACCGTGCCCGGCGCGCTTACCGCGATTACCTGGCAGCAGTGGACGGCGGCCGCGCGTCTTGCGGTAAGAGAAGCAAGAAAACTGAGCCCGGAAGGAACGCCTTTGCATATAGTCGGTTTTTCGCAGGGCGGCGCGCTTGCGGTAAAATACGCGTTGGACTCACTCGATAATGATAACCTCAGCCGCCCGGACAAGCTGGTCTTAATTTCCCCGATGATAGGAATTACGCGGTTTTCAAAACTGGCGGAAATAATCGGCATACCTTCTCATATCCCGGGGTTTGAAAAAGCCGCGTGGCTCAGCATTATTCCGGAATTTAATCCTTTCAAATATAACTCGTTCCCGATAAACGCGGTTAAACAGGCGCGCCTGCTTATCGCGGAGATGCGCCGGCAAATCATAAAGATGTATAAAAACGGCCGGCTACAAGAGTTCCCGCCCGTCATAGCGTTCCAGTCAATCACGGATTATACAGTCAGCACGCCGGCGCTGATAAATGACTTTTTCGCCTACCTGCCGGACAACGGAAGCGAACTGGTGCTGTTTGACATCAACCGTGATACGGAGTTCCTGCCGCTGGTCCGCCCGGTTTTTATAAATATGGCTACAAAGATGCTGCCGGATTTGCCGCAGCGTTACAGAATAACTGTAATCGGCAACGCTGCCGCGGGCGACGCCGTCGTAGCGGAGCAGAGCGTCCCGCCGGGCGGCAAAGAGTCTAAGACTAGAAAGCTGGGGCTGGTATATCCGCATGACGTTTTTTCCCTTTCGCACATTTCACTGCCTTTTCCCGAGAGCGACGCCCTGTACGGCTCTTCGCCGGACACTGGGACGAAGGATGAATTCGGCTTGAATCTGGGCCTTATCTCAAACGCCCAGGGGGAGCGCAGTGTTTTGGAAATCAACACAAATCTGTTTTTCAGAATTTCGTCAAATCCTCTGTTCGCTTATATCGCGGAGCGTTTAAACGGGATAGCCGGACCTTCCTCGCCGCCGGAAAAATCTAGCACGCGGGAATACGCGGACACTAAATCCAAAATTACCGAAGGAGAATATGACACCATTGTGCAGGATATAGATTATAACGGCGGCCCGTTTTGAGAGGCAATACAATGAACTGGACACAGGAAAAACCGGAAGATATTTTTAAAACTTTATACACGGACCGGTATAAAGGGCTGACGAGCAAACAGGCGGCGGAGCTCCAGCAGGAAAAAGGTTTTAATGAGTTTGACGAAGAAAAAAAAGACAGCATTTTTGTAAAAATACTTCATTCATTGTCTGACCTCACCACGATAATACTGTTGGTTGCCGCCGGCATTTCCGGTTTTTTAGCCGTAACCACGGACGAAGGTTATCTGGAGCCCGTTGTAATTCTGGCTATCGTCATAATAAATTCCATATTAAGTCTGCGTCAGGAAATGGGAGCGGAAAAGGCGCTTGAAGCCCTCAGAAAAATGAACGCCGACACAACCGTCGTGATAAGAAACGGCGCCAAAGAAAAGCTTGACGTAAAACAGCTTGTGCCCGGCGATATACTTGTGCTTGAAGCCGGCGACAAAATCCCCGCCGACGCAAGAATAATAACAAGTGCCGGTTTGAAAGTAGACGAATCAATTTTAACGGGCGAAAGCGTGCCCGTGGAAAAAGACGCCGCCGCGAAAGTTGACGAACACGCGCCTTTGGGCGACAGGCTTAACATGCTGTTTTCAAGCTGTCTTATAACAAACGGCAGGGCGGAGGCCGTCGTCGTCAATACGGGCATGAACACCGAAGTCGGCAAAATAGCCGGCATGCTTGGAAAGACAAAAAAAGCAAAAACTCCTCTGCAAAAAAGACTCCACGCCACAGGCAAAGTAATGACGATTGTTGCTTTATTGTCCGCGGCTTTGCTTTTAGTTATGGGCCTGATGCGCGGAGAGCAGCTGATGGATATGTTTATGCTGGCGGTCGCTCTTGCCGTCGCGGCGGTGCCGGAAATACTGATGGTTGTGGTTACTATAACTTTAGTATACGGCATTCAAAATATGGCAAAGAAAAACGCCGTCGTGCGCAAAATAAACGCGGTGGAAACGCTTGGCAACACCTCCGTCATATGCTCCGATAAAACCGGCACTCTTACGCAGAATAAAATGACTATAAAAGCCGTCTGGGCCGCGGGGCATGAGCCTAAAAAAGCGGACGATAAATTTGACGCCGCCGAAAATCATCTTCTGACAATCTTAAGCCTTGCAAACGACGCCGTCATAGAAAAAAGCGACGGCGGGGAAAAAGCCATAGGGGACCCGACCGAAACCGCCATCATACGTCTTCTGCACGACAAAGGAACGGAGAAAAAAGATTTGATTGAGAAGTACCCGAGGGTTTTTGAAATCCCGTTTGATTCCGAAAGAAAACTGATGACTACGGTCCACCATCTTGAAACCGGCGGATATCTTTCTATAACCAAAGGCGCGGTTGACAAAATCCCCGTCACAGACGCGGTTTCCAAAGAAGAAATAATGAAAGTGCATGATGAGTTCGCAAAGTCCGCGTTAAGGGTTATAGCCGTCGCGGAAAAACATTATGACGAACTGCCGAAAGATTTAGGCGTACGCGAACTGGAAAAAGATTTAAAGTTTGTCGGCCTGATAGGCATGATAGATCCGCCGAGGGAAGAGAGCAAACAGGCGGTAGCTTACGCGAAAAAGGCGGGAATAAAAACCGTTATGATAACCGGCGACCACGCGGTGACGGCGGCAGCCATCGCCGCCGAAATAGGCATACTAGGCGAAGGCGATAAAGCCGTGTCCGGTGAAGAACTTGACAATATGACGGACGAAGACCTTGTAAAAAACGTCAGACAGTACGCCGTTTACGCGAGAGTCAGCCCGGAAGACAAAATAAAAATAGTTAAAGCGTGGCAGGCCAACAATGAAGTTGTGGCTATGACGGGGGACGGCGTAAACGACGCGCCGGCGCTTAAAGCGGCGGACGTGGGCACGGCGATGGGCATAACCGGCACGGACGTTTCAAAAAACGCGTCCGATATGATTTTGACGGACGACAATTTCGCGACCATAGTCGCGGCGGTAAAAGAAGGAAGAACGGCTTATGATAATATCAGGAAAACGGTTTACTTCCTTTTAAGCTGCAATATCGGCGAAATACTTATAATGATTCTGGCTTTCGGTGTGAACTGGGGCAAACCGCTGGCCGCGCTGCATTTATTGTTTATCAACGTCGTGGCGGACGGCATACCCGCGTTCTCGCTGAGCAGGGAAATGGCCGAAGACGATTTAATGGAGAGAAAGCCGGTGCCGCCGGGAACAAGCCTGTTTGCCGGCGGTTTTGCCAGAAGAATAATCGTTATGGCCGCGACATTTATGGTTGGCACGCTTACCGGTTTTTTCATAGGCAAATTCGTCTCAGTGGACGCCGTAGTCGGGCCGTCCACACAAGTGGGGCAGACTATGGCGTTTTTAACTTTGGGATTTTGTTCGGTAATAAATATTTTTAACGTAAGAAGCAGCGGAAAATCAATTTTTAAACTCGGCTGGATGTCCAATAAACCGCTGTTTTGGAGCGCTATGCTTTCTTTCGCTATATTATTCTTGGTAGCTATTGTGCCGCCGGTTGCGCGCGTTTTTTATCTCGTCCCGTTAAGTTCTGTACACTGGCTTATCGTAATACTGTTGTCCATGATTCCTCTGGTTGTGGTTGAATTGCAGAAATATTATCTGCGCGCCGCCTCGGGAAATTCCGCCCAATAACCCTGTCAAAATAATTGTAATAATATAATTATTTAATATTTTATTATGTAAAATAATTATATTTATTATATAATTTAGATTAATATTATTAACGGGGATAAGAATGAAAACGGGGTTAAAATATTTTCTATTCTGTTTTTCCGCTTTGTTTATTTTCGCGGCGTGCAAAGCAAAACCGCGGCAACAGCCTGTTGCCGTCCCGGTAAACGTCGTCACCGTGTTAAAGACTGACGTTCCTTTTACTATGCAGTATCCCGCGGAAGTCAGAGGTTCGCTTAAAATACAGGTAATGGCGCAGGCGGCCGGCATACTTAAAGAGCAGCTGTACGCCGACGGCGCGTACGTCGCGCAGGGCACGCAGATGTTCCAGATAGACGACGCGCCTTACAAAGCCGCGCTTGACAAAGCGCGCGGGCAGCTCGGGCAGGCGGAGGCTGACGCCGCAAGAACGCAGAAAGATTATTCGCGCATGTCTTACCTGCACAAAAAAAACGCTGTCAGCGTCAAAGATTATGACGACGCGGTATCCGCCTACAATTCCGCGCTGGCAGACCTGAAAACTGCGAAGGCCGGCGTTAACGACGCGCGGATAAATCTTGATTACACAAAAGTTTTTGCGCCTATTTCCGGTTTGACAAGCGCGGCCGTGCCGTCGGTAGGCGCTTTGGTTGACACGTCCGGCGGCGGCGCGCTGCTGACGACTATCGTACAGATAGATCCGCTGTTTATAGAATTTTCAATACCCGAAAAAGATTTTGAAATTCTGCAGCAGGGTTTTAACGCCGGCGGAATACGGACGGATACCTCGTCACCGGTTCCGCTGACGGTTCAGATTACGTCTTCCGACGGGAAAATATATCCTCAAACCGCGCAAATTATTTTCGTCGACAATTCCGAAAACAACCAGACTTCCGGCGTCTTCACGCGCGCCTCTCTGCCGAATCCTGAGCACTCGCGCGTTCTTATGCCCGGCCAGTTTATAAACATAAATATTTTAGGCGCGGTTTATAAAGATAAACTTATAATTCCTTTGGACGCCGTGCTGAACACCCCCGGCGGCGACACGGTTTACGCGGTTAAAGAAGATAATACCGTCGAAGCCCGCGTTTTAAACGGGCGCGCCGCGGACAATTTTTATATCGCGGACGAAGGATTAAAAGAGGGGGAAAAAGTAGTTTCCGGCGGGCTTATAAGATTAAAAGCAGGGGAAAAAGTTTCGCCGTCGCTTACCGCCTTCAGCGTTCCTTTCAAACTGGACTCCGAGAATAATAAAATGACAGTTCCATCCGCTGTAATATCCGCCGTGCCGCCTGAGCAGGAGCGGTAAATGTTCTCAAAAATATTTATAAACAGGCCTATTTTGGCGGCGGTTATCGCGCTGCTGATAGTTTTGGCCGGCGTGCTGTCAATGTTTTCTCTGCCGGTGGAGCAGTACCCAAATCTTGTTCCGCCGACGGTGCTGGTGAGAACCGCGTATCTCGGCGCGGACCCGGAGGTTTTATCTTCCACCGTAGCCGCGCCGCTTGAGGAGCAAGTCAACGGCGTGGAAAAAATGCTGTATATGAATTCCGCTTCGGATTCTTACGGCAATATGAACCTGACCGTATATTTTCAAGTCGGCTCGGACCCTGACCTGGATACCATCAATGTAAATAACCTCGTGCAGCAGGCTTTGCCCTCTTTGCCGCAGGACGTGCAGAGATACGGCGTAAGCGTAATAAAAAAATCCACGGAAATACTGCAGATTTTCTCGATAGTTTCGCCGGATAACGTATATGACACGACGTATATGGCAAATTACGCGCTTGTAAATATAGTAGACGCTTTAAAAAGAATCGACGGCGTGGGCGACGTGCAGGTTTTGAGCGCGAATAATTATTCGATACGCATTTGGATTAAGCCTGACAAACTGGCGCAGTATAAACTTACTCCCGCCGACGTAATCGCCGCGGTCTCGGCGCAAAACCAGCAGCGCGCCGCCGGCATAATAGGCGAAGCGCCGGAACCGGATTCCGTCGTAAAATCTTACGTAATCAAAGCGCCGGGCCGCCTGGAAACGCCGGCGGAATTTGAACAAATAATTTTACGCGCCATGCCGGACGGTTCCTCTCTTTTTCTGAAAGACGTGGCGGACATCGAACTCGGTTCTCAGACTTACTCTTTCCGCGGCGTTACGAATAAGGAACCCGCCGTGCCCGTGGCCGTTTATCTTACGCCGGGCGCTAACGCCGTGGCCACGGCTGACAGAGTTTTGGCGGCGATGAATGATTTGTCTTCAAGATTTCCGTCGGGAATGTCATATGTTATTTCTTACGATACTACGCCGTTCGTCAAAGAATCTATAAAAGAAGTTATAAAAACTATATTGACTGCCGTGATTCTGGTTTTTATAGTTGTATATATTTTTCTGCAGGATTTCCGCGCTACTCTTATTCCGTGCATTGCCGTGCCGGTTTCGATAATAGGCGCGTTTGCCGGAATGTCTTTACTCGGGTTTTCAATAAATACGCTTACTTTATTCGGCCTTGTTCTCGCGATAGGAATGGTTGTCGACGACGCCATAGTGGTTATAGAAAACGTAGAACGCATAATGCGGGAAGAAAAACTGGACGCGAAAGAGGCGACTATAAAAGCTATGGAGCAGGTACAGATGGCGCTGATAGCGATAGTCTGCGTCTTATGCTCAGTTTTTATTCCGGTTTCTTTCATGGGCGGGTTTACCGGAATTTTATATAAACAATTTGCTATTACGATAGTGGTTTCCGTCGTAATATCCGGTTTTGTCGCGCTTACGCTGACGCCGGCCCTGTGCGCGCTGCTGCTTAAAAACGACGGGCGGGAACCGAAAGGGCTTTTCGCGGCGTTTAATAAATTCTTCAAATCGACGACGAAAAAATACAGCTCCGGCGTGGCTTTCTTTATCAAAAATATTCCGGCGGCGGCGGTGTCAATGCTTATCATTTTGGTTTTAAGTTTTGCGCTTCTTAAAAATATTCCCACGGGGTTGCTGCCTTCGGAGGACAGAGGAGTGGCTTTGCTTTCCGTTACTATGGACCCGGCAACCGCGCTTGCAAATTCCGCCAAAATATCCGACAGTCTGGAGGAACTTGTTTTAAAACACCCGGCTGCCGCTTTCGCGCTGGTGTTTACCGGCACGAATATTTTAAACGGCACTCAGACGCCCAGCGCGGCCGCGGCTTACGTCAGACTCAAACCGTGGAACGAGCGCAAAGGCAAAGCCATGTCCGTCGACGCGTTTATATCCGATATCCAGAAAGAAGCGTTTATGAAAATCCCCGGCGCGGCGGTGTTTGCTTTCAACCTGCCGCCGATAAACGGTATGAGCACTACGGGCGGCCTTGAGGCTTATATACAAAACCGCGGCGACCAGGGCGGCGCGGAACTTGCGGCGCAAACGCAGAAATTTATAAACGCCGTCAAAGAAAGGCCGGAAATTGCAAGCATAATCACGACTTTTTCCAATATAGTTCCGCAGTATGATATGTCGGTTAATATCATAAAGGCGCTGTCAAAAGGCGTTTCGCTTGACGACCTTTATACGGCTTTACAGTCTACTTTCGGGACTTATTATATTAACGATTTCACGAAATACAACAGGAATTTTAAAGTTATGATGCAGTCGCGCGGGGATTACAGAAAATATCCGGAACAAATCAATAATATATATGTGCATTCCGGCGAGGGGCAGATGATGCCTTTGTCGGAACTGGTAACTCTTAAACCCGTTTTGGGTTCTGAAGCCATTGAAAGATTTAACGTTTTCCCGGCGGCCAAAATAATAGCCACGCCGGCGCGCGGCGTAAGCGCCGGGACCGCGATAAAGATACTTGAAGACACGGCGGCAAAAACTTTAGGAAGCGATTTTACGCTGGCGTGGACCGGCACGGCTTACCAGGAAAAAGCAATCAGCGGTTCGTCGGCGGGAATTTTGCTGCTCGGGATATTTGTAGTTTTTCTGATTCTTTGCGCGCTTTATGAAAAATGGGGGCTGCCGTTTGCGGTAATTCTTGCAATCCCGTTCGGCATATTCGGCGCTTTGTCCGGCACGTGGGCCAGAGGGCTGGAGAACGATATTTATTTTCAGATAGCGCTGGTTACATTGATAGGATTGTCCGCCAAAAACGCAATTTTAATTGTTGAATTTGCCCAGCAGCTGCGGGAGAAAGGAGCGGGTATTTTTGACGCGGCGATGCAGGCCGCGCGGCTGCGGTTCAGGCCTATTATAATGACGTCGCTGGCTTTTATTTTCGGCACGCTGCCGCTTGCGTTAAGTTCCGGCGCGGGCGCGGCAAGCAGGCATTCAATAGGCACGGCTGTTGTGTTCGGCATGACGGGCGCGACAATAATCGCGCCGCTGCTGGTGCCGCTGTTTTTCTTTATAATTTCCGGCGGGTTAAAGAAAAAAACGGAGGAAACGCGATGAGGAAGTTTTTTATTTTATCGCTCACGCTGCTGGCCGGCTGCATGCTCGGCCCGGATTATAAAAAGCCCGCGCTTGACCTTCCTAAAAATCAGCCGCAGGACGGCGCGGAAATTTTCGCAAGGCCGAAATGGTGGGAGATGTTCAATGACAACGTATTAAATTCACTCGTTGAAGAAGGCGTGCAAAATAATAAAGATTTAGCAGCCGCGCTTGCAAGAGTTGAAGAGGCCAAGGCGCAGGTAAAGATAACAAACTCCGCATTATTTCCTTCGCTGGATTTCGGCGCGCAGGCTTATTACGGAACCGTTGTAATCAATAATGAAAATGTGACGTCCCCGGTGCAGGAATATACGGCGGCGCCGGCGCTTTCTTATGAGCTTGACCTTTGGGGTAAAAACCGGCGTTTGTCGGAAGCGGCGAAAGCGGAATATTTTTCAACCCGCGCCGCAAAAGATTTAACTTATTTGGTGCTTACCGCGAGCGTGGTGAAAACTTATTTTCTGATACTCACTTTGGACGCGCAGATTGAAATTGCGGACGATACTGTTACGGCTGACGAAGAAACCGTAAAAATTTATGTTGAGAGATACAGCGCCGGCACGGTAAGCAATCTTGATTTGCAGCGGGTGACGGCCGACATGGAAAGTGTGCGGGCCGCGCAGATAAATTTGTGGCAGCAGTTGTCAGAAGCGCAAACGTCATTGGCCGTTCTTCTGGGCAGAACGCCGCGCGAAATTGTTGAGCGGCAAATAGAGCGCGGCGGAACCTTGGACGCGCAAAACCTGGCGCCGGATGTTCCGGCCGGTATTCCCTCAGATATTCTTCAAAAACGTCCGGACGTCGCGGAAGCGGAACAGCAGCTTATAGCGGCCAACGCGCGTATAGGCGCGGCAAAAGCGGATTATTTCCCAAATATTTCTCTGACGGGACAGGCCGGGTATATAAGCGGCAGTCTGACGGATTTTGTAAACGGCTCAAACGGCATTTGGAATATAGCGGCCGGTCTTGCGCAGCCGCTGTTTGAAGGCGGAAAAATCAGAGCCGAAAATAAAGCGGCAAAGGCTGCCTACGACGAAGCTTTGGCAAATTACGAGCATACCGTGCAGAACGCTTTTAAAGACGTCTACGACGCTGTGAACGCGAACAGTTATTCCAGAGAAATTTACGAAGCCGCGTTAAAGCAGCAAAACGCCATGCAGACGAGTTATGATATATCAAACGACCAGTTTGCCGCCGGTTTGATAGACACTATTAATTTGCTGGACGTAAAAAGAAATCTGCTGTCCGCGCGTCTGAGCCTTGTAAACGCGCGTTATAACGAACTGGCCTCCGCCGTGAATTTGTCGCAGGCTTTAGGCGGCGGCTGGGGTGAATATAAATAAAAGCCCGCGGAATATTCTACGGGCTTTTTTATTGTTGCTGGAAGTTGCTTAAATAGTAGGCGTAGTACCGGGGAAACAGCTTTTATATTGTACCCAGTCTCCGCTTTGGCTGGCCCTTTTAAACCCGGAAGAGTCAAGCGAGGCTACTCCTTTCGGACAGGTTACGTTTCCCTGTAAAACACATCTGCCGTCGGGATATATATACCAGCGGAAATAATACGGACCGCCGTAAGTCGTGCGCGATATAAAATATGTGCCCCCGTCCCAGGATAAATAGAAATAATTGTCTAAAAATGTCCCGGTAGTCGCCCCGGTTGTCCCGAGGCTGGCGGTGGTTATAAGGTTGCCGTTTTTATCGCGCAGTTGTATAGGGATGTCGTCTATGGTGCACGTTCCGCCGTTGGCTTCAAGCACGCAAGCTTGATAGGCTTGGATAAAAGCCTTAACGGTAGGCAGTATCCTGGCTATTTTGCTGTTTTCCGTAGTTTTCAGATACTGCGGAAGAGCGATTGCCGCCAGTATTCCTATAATTAAGACGACGACAAGCAGTTCTATTAACGTAAACCCTTTTGTATTTTTCATAACTCCCCCTCAGAGTATATATAAGTATAAGAAAACAAATATATAACCGCCATATCTTTTAATGATTATGTGACAGATTAAATTTATTTATGGCTTGGTTGGAAAATGTATTAGTACTGTACTATTTATACAGCGGATAGAAATATATTCCCATGAAAACGGGATTGTCGTAAAACCCTTTTACTTTGCTGTTGTAGGCCCACAGACCGGTAGGATGCACGGTATAAATTTGCACGGCGTCTTCATAAGCTAAGCGCTGGATTTTTTTATAAAGGTCCGCGCGTTTCACGGTATTGCTTTCAACTACGGCGGCTTCTATTAGCGCGTCCATATCTTTATTTTTGTAACCCTGCGAAAGCGCGTAGCGGCCCTGGCTGTGCAGGAAGGGGAATACAAAATTATGCGGGTCCGCGTAATCCGCTATCCAGCCGCGCGCCCAGACGGGCATTTGGCGTCCGTCGGTTTTTTCAAGGAACGCGGCCCACGGCACGCCGCGCAGTTCTATTCTAAATTTCGGGTTCAAACTCTCTACGTTTTTTTTCAAAATCTCGCACGCGGTCTGGCGCATTTCGCCGCCGGTGTTATATGTCATTGTAAACTTAAAGCCTTTGTCCCACACTTTGCCGCCCCAGGCTTTTTTAAAATATTCCCGCGCCTTGTTTAAATCCAAAGTATAGTGCGGAGCGTTTTTGTCATAGCCCAAAATTCCCGGCGGCACGGGCCCGTTGGCGGGGGCGGCTTTATTCTCCATAGTCTGCGTCAGAAAAGCGTCGTAGTCAAAACTATAACTGAAAGCTTTTCTCAAATCCCTGTCGGTAAAAAAATCCGGCGGTATGCCGTCTCCGTCTAATTTTCCGCTGCCGGTATCAGGGTTGCCTTTTGTGTTTATGTCCAGCGTAAAAAATATCACCGGGTCCGTTTTCAAACGCGGCAAGTTACTTGCGACAACAATATCTTTACGGCCTTCAAACTGGTTTTCAAATCTCTGTGAAATTTCTGCAAGGTCAATGTCTCCGCTTTCAAGCATGATACGCAGCGTGGAAGGTTCATCTACCGTCATAAGCAGAATATTTTTTACGCGCGGCGCGCCCAGAAAATAGTTTTCATTCGCGTTAAGTATGAGGCGCTTTGCGGAAATGTCCCACCGCGCCAGTTTGAAAGGACCGGTGCCGTTCATATGGTCAAAAAGATAGGACGCGTTTCTGTCCCTGTCGTTAAATTTTTGCCAAGTGTCCAGGCTGCCGTCCCATTCGCCGTGTTTCGCGCACCAGTCTTTGTTTACGACGTAAGACCACCGCGCCATAATCGACAAAAACGGCGCGAACGGGCGTTTCAGCTTTATGATAACATTGCCGCCGTCCACGCGCACCGCGTCTTCAATTTCTTTATTAGTAATGATGAATTTCCCGCCGGACGCGCGCGTGGAAGAAACGCCGAGTATAGGCTCCAGCAGTAAATTAGACGGCCCGCCGGCGCGGTCGGACAGCATAAAGCGAAGAATAGAATATTTTACGTCTTCCGGCGTCAAAATTTCGCCGTTGTGGAATTTTACATTTTTGCGGATGGGAAAAATATAAGTCACGCCGTCGGGCTGGACGGTCGGCACTTCGGTTGAAAGCAGCGGTTCAAATTCCGCCGCGGAACTGCCTTTAAATTTGATGAGCGTGTCATAGACGTTTAAAATAAGCCCCTGCGTAACGCCGTCGTAGGAGTAAACCGGGTCCAGCGACTGCATTTCGCCTTTATGCGCGAAAATTAAAGTCTCTTTTTTCTCTTTAAAATCAACGCCGCAGGAAAAAAGCAGAAGTAAAATTAAAAGTTTGGAAATATTTTTCATGGTTTAATTATGTAAGCGAGACCGCGTTTATTTTTGAGCCACGCCGTCGCAAACTGCGCGCCGTCATAAATTCTTTCAACTTCTCCGTCGGAAGCCGCCGCCGGATCATTTACTATCACTCCGCCGTTCCCGTCAAAACCTTTTATTAAAACAAGATGGCCCGCCGTGGAAGAGAGGGGGGAATTATCAAGTTCTCCTTCTTTAAAAGAAATACTGGCTATCAGCGGCATGCCGCGGCTGACAAAAGCCCGCGCGTCTTCCATAGTGTCAAACCGCGCGGCATAGGCGGTAAGTCCGAATCTGCCGGCGTAGAAAGTATTAAAAATCCAGTTGCCGTAAATATCGGCGTTTTTATCATAAACTCCGGCGCAGACATCGGCTAATTTTTGGTTAAAGCCGTAATAGTTCAGCAACATAGTAAGGCATGCCGGACTGCAAATTCTTTTTTTAATTTTGCCGCCGTGTTCCATCTGGCTAAGCGTCGGAACGTGAAGTTTGAACGGCGCGCCTACGGCGCGGCCCGCGTCAAACGCACTTTTATATTTTGTGACGATTGCGGCTATGCCGTTTAAAGTGGTTTTACCTTTTATTGTCAAACGAACCGTGAAAGCTGCGGCGTAATTTTTACATTTAAAAATATCAGTTTCTACGGCGCCGAGCGCTGAGGCCTGCGGCGGGAAACTTATATTTTCCGTATGTCCGAACTCCGCTATTTTTAGCCACGGCGTTTCCGTTTTATTTTTTAAAATTTTCACTTCCAGCAGCAAAGAAGAATTTTGCGGAACTAGCGCGAAAGGCGAGAGCAATAGAGTGTCAAACTTAAATTCCGGCGTAATCCGTTTGTAGATAACGACGCGCGCGCCGTCTTTTTGCTCGATATTATCAATATCGCGCCGGGAAAGCAGAAGTGTCCGGGAATTATGATAACGGCCGCTTTTTGTATTCAAAATCAAACCCCCGCGAATAATGGTCGGGGCACCCGGACTTGAACCGGGAACCTCTCGGTCCCAAACCGAGCGCTCTAGCCAATTGAGCCATGCCCCGTCTTATAGCAGGTTAGTTTAATATTGACCTATTTCTCTATCTCTGCTTTTTGGTAAATTTTTGTTTTTTTATTCCTTACATAGCCAACCGCTATGCGCGTCATAAAAAAATTAAAATTTCCCGAAAAATCATAGCAGATAAATAGGTCAATATTAAACTAACCTGCTATATTATATCAAAAGCCTCCCGTGAAACGGGAGGCTTTTAAAGTACTGCGCCCGGCAGGACTTGAACCTGCGACCCGCCGATTATGAGTCGGCTGCTCTAACCAACTGAGCTACAGGCGCTAAAAATATATCTTAATTATAACAAATTTAGCTTCAAACAAAAAATCGCTCCTTACCGCCCGCCTCCGCAAATCGGTATCTTCTTCTTTCATTTTTGATATTATATATTCAGTTATTTCCCTGGCGCGGACAAAGGTACATATGAACATAAAATTACGTCTTACGTTGATGAATTTCCTGCAGTTTTTTATTTGGGGCTCATGGCTTATTACCATAGGCAATTACTGGTTTCAGACAAAAGGCTGGTCTGGCGCGCAGTTCGGCGCGGTGTTTTCAACAATGGGCATAGCGTCGCTTTTCATGCCCGCGCTTATGGGCATGCTGGCCGACAGAAAGATAAACGCCGAACGCTTGTACGGCATGCTGCATATACTTAACGCGGCCGCGCTGGTATGCATCCCTTTTATTAACAACCCGACGGTATTTTTCTGGGGCATTTTGGCGGCTATGTTGTTTTATATGCCCACGCTGGCGCTTTCAAATTCCGTAGCTTACACGGTGTTGAAAAGGGAGGGGCTAGACACGGTAAAGGCTTTTCCGCCCATACGCGTGTTCGGCACCATAGGTTTTATAGCGGCTATGTGGCTGGTAAATTTAACCGGGAACAAAAGCTCTCCGAACCAGTTTTATATAGCGGCCTGCGCCGCGTTCGCGCTTGGGTTATACGCGTTTACGCTGCCCGCCTGCCCGCCGTCAAAAGATAATGATAAAAAAACATTGGCCCAGGCCATGGGGCTGGACGCGTTTTCTCTATTTAAAAACAAACAGCTTGCGCTGTTTTTCTTATTTTCGATTTTCTTGGGCGCGGCGCTGCAGCTTACCAACGCGTACGGCGACGTATTTTTGGACGATTTCAAACGCATCCCCATTTACGCTGATTCTTACGTCGTAAGATTTTCCACCATCATAATGTCAATATCCCAAATGTCGGAAACGCTTTTTATTTTGACAATACCTTTTTTCTTAAAACGGTTCGGCATAAAAAAAGTAATGCTTATGAGTATAATCGCGTGGGTGCTGCGCTTCGGTTTATTTGCCTATGCGGACCCCGTGGGCAGATTTTGGATGATAATCCTTTCCTGCATAGTGTACGGCATGGCGTTTGACTTTTTTAATATCTCTGGCTCTTTATACGTGGACAATACCGTAGAACCAAAAATGCGTTCCAGCGCGCAGGGACTTTTTATGATGTGCACAAACGGCGTGGGCGCCGTGATAGGCAGTTTTGTAAGCGGTGTTGTTATAGACGCTTTTTTCACCCATGGCGATATTAAAAACTGGCACGGCATATGGCTGTCTTTTTCAATATACGCGCTTGTAATAGCGGCGTTATTTATAATATTTTTCAGGGATAAAAAACAGACTGCATAGGGAGATTAATTATGGCGGAATACAGTTTTGACGTTGTGTCCAAGGTGGACATGAATTTAATTGAAGAGGCTATTAACACAGCCCTCAAAGAAATTACCAACAGGTATGATTTTAAAGATTCAAATTCCAATATTGAACTTAACAGAAAAGAGAATAATATAAAACTCTCTTCAGCGGACGAGTTTAAAATTAAGGCTTTATATGATATTTTGCAGACGAGGATGTCTAAACGCGGCGTAGCGCTTAAAAATTTTAAACCGGAAAAAATAGAGTCGGCCTTAGGCGGCGCGGCTAAGCAGATTATCAAAATCCAGCAGGGCATCCCGTCGGAAAAAGCGAAGGAACTGGTTAAAGCCATTAAAGATTCCAAAATAAAGGTAACCGCGTCCATACAAGGAGACCAGCTGAGAATATCGTCCAAATCAAAAGACGATTTACAGGCGGTTATGGCTTTGCTGCGCGGGCAGGACGCCGGCGTTGATTTGCAATTTACAAATTACAGGTAACTATGAACTTAACAGAGTGGAAACAAAAATGCGCCGCCGTAGAGGCGGAATATAAAAAGCAAATCGCCGCCGCCGCGGACGCGGACGTATTGGAAGCCGCGCGCGTTGCCAGCCTCGGCCGCAAAGGCGCCTTGACGGAACTTCTTAAAAACCTGAAAGATTTTTCCATTGAAGAAAAAAAGGAAGCCGGCCCGCTCGGCAACGAACTTAAAAAAAATCTTGAAGCCGCTTTTGAGTCAAAAGAGATGACTTTAGTCGCCGCGAAATTAAACGCGGATTTAGAAAAAACGAATATTGATTTAACTCTGCCCGGCGCGCCCGTTGCCGCCGGCCACTATCACCCGCTGACAATCGCGCTTAACCGCATGACGGCGGTGTTGTCAAAACTCGGTTTTGTCTGGGCGGACGGGCCGCAGATTGAAGAAGAAAAATATAATTTTGATTATCTAAATATTCCGGCCCACCACCCGGCGCGGGACATGCAGGACACGTTTTTTATCGCCGGAAAACCCGGCATGGTATTGCGCACGCATACGTCCAACGTGCAGGTGCGCTATATGGAAAAAAATAAGCCGCCGCTGCGTATAATGTCCCCCGGCCGCGTGTTCCGCAAGGACGATATTGACGCGTCGCACAGCCCCGTCTTTAACCAGATAGAAGGTTTGTACGTCGACAAAAACGTCAGCCTTGCCGATTTGAAAAGCGATTTGACCGCTTTTATGAAAGGACTATTCGGCGCGAAAGCGGAAGTCCGTTTCCGCCCGTCGTATTTCCCGTTCGTGGAGCCGGGCGTTGAGGTGGACGTCAAATGCGTTTTTTGCGACGGTAAATCACCGTGCGCTTTCTGCAAAGGCACAGGCTGGAAAGAGATGTTGGGCGCGGGTATTGTTCACCCGCAGGTTTTGCGCAATGTCGGCATTGACCCGGAAGTTTACAGCGGTTACGCTTTCGGCATGGGCGTTGAGCGTCTGGCGATGATGCTGCTCAATATTAAAGATATCCGCGCTTTTTATGAAAATGATTTAAGAATTTTGAGGCAATTTTAATGAAGATACTTTACTCATGGCTTAAAGATTTTATCGACGTGGATTTGCCCGCCGCGGAGCTGGCGGCCAAGCTTGCCGCGCTCGGCATAGAAACGGCGGAACTCAAAAAAACCGGCGCGGATTTTGAAGGCGTCCACACAGCCAAAATTTTAAAAATTGAAAAACATCCGAACGCGGATAAATTGTCTTTGGTTGATTTGGACACCGGTTCCGGCGTCAGAAAAGTTGTCTGCGGCGCGAAAAATCTGGAAGTGGGGATAATAGTTCCGTTGGCGCGTGAAGGCGCGCGGCTGGGCTCAAACATTTTGACGGCGGCGGTCATACGCGGCATAAAATCCGACGGCATGATTTGTTCCGCCGACGAACTCGGGCTGGTTGAAAAACGCGCGGAAGGCATTTTGCACCTTGACAAAAACCTTGCAATCGGGATAGACGTCAGCACGCTTTACGGCAAGCCGGACTATATTTTTGACCTTGAAATTACGCCGAACAGGCCGGACCTGCTGTCCCACCTCGGCATAGCGCGGGAACTGTCCATTCTGTTAAATATTCCGCTTAAAAAAATTAATCTTAAACCCGTTAAAGAAGAAGGCAAAGCATTCGGCGTAAAAATTTCTTCTTCGTTGTGCGGGCGTTACAGCGGGCGCACGGTGCGCGGCGTTAAAAATACTGCTGCTCCGGCGTGGATTACGCAGCGCCTCGCCGCGATGGGCGTTAACGGTAAAAACGCTTTGGTTGATATAAGCAATTACGTGCTTTATGATTTAGGTTTGCCGTTGCACTTTTTTGATTTAAAAAGCATTGACGGCGGCATTAACGTGCGCGCGGCTGCGGACGGTGAAAAATTTGAAACCTTAGACGGCAGCAAACTTGAACTTAACGCGCAGGATTTGGTTATAGCGGATAATTCAAAAGTCGTTGCTCTGGCCGGTATTATGGGCGGAAAAGAGTCCGGCATAAAAGAAAATACTTATGATATTTTTATTGAAGCCGCGTATTTTAACCCGCCGACGATTAATAAAACCGCCAAGCGTTTCGGCATGTCAAGCGAGGCCAGCCAGCGTTTTGAGCGCGGCGCGGACATTTCGTTGACGCTGACGGCTTTGGCGCGCGCGACAAATTTGGTTCAGGAAATTTGCGGCGGAACCGCAAGCGCGGCGACGGACGTTTATCCCGTCCCGTATGTTTCGCCGGAAGTCGTTTTTACGCCGCAGGATATTTATAAAATTCTGGGAATGGAAATCGCGGAAGAAAAATTGAAACAAATTTTTGCCGCGCTGGGCAAATTTGACGGCGGCAAAACGCCGTGGAAATTTACCGCTCCGGCGCACAGGCGCGATTTGGCGCACAAATGGGATTTGGCTGAGGAAGCTGCGCGGTTTAACGGGTTTGAAAATATTCCCGTTTCTTCAACGCGCGCCAGCGTCGCCTTCGCGGATAATCCCAAAAACGTCGACTGCGGCGCAAAGTTTGCCGCCGTTTTAACGTCTGCCGGTTTTTGCGAGTGCAAAAATTTTGATTTTATTTCCGGCAGAGATTTGGACAATTTTTATTTTGACAAAAAATTTACCGTCGAACTTGCCAATCCGATAAGCGAGGAATGGCAGTTCATGCGCCCTTCCCTGCTGCCCGGCCTTTTGAAAAACGCGGCGTTTAACCAAAGCCGCGGCGCAACAGATTATAAACTGTTTGAAACCGGCAAAGAGTACGCGAATATGAAAGGTTTCCCGGTGGAAAGCTGGGCCGTCGCCGGCATAGTCTGCGGCGCGGCGTCGCCGGAATATTTCGCGCAAAAAACCGTGCCGGCGGATTTTTATTTTATAAAAGGGCTTGCCGCGCAAGTTATTAAAGATTTTGAAGGCGTTACTTTTGCCGTCTCAAAAACCGCGCCGGCGTATATGCACCCAAAAATCTGCATGGACGTTTTAGACGGCGGGAAAGCGGTCGGTTTTTTCGGCAGACTGCACCCGTTAACGGCAAAGGCTTACGGTCTTAAAAACGACGAGATTTACGTTTTTAATTTTAATTTAAAAACGCTTGAGAAAAAATTTAAAGCGCAGGAATTTAAGCCGGCGGCCGACGTGCCGCAGTTCCCGTCTTCTTACAGGGATTTGTCTTTTGTATTTGACAAAAGTTTGCATTACGCGGAAATTGAAAAAGCTGTAAACTCCGCCGGAGTATGGTCAAAAATGTCTTATAATTTAACCGACGTTTACACCGGCCCGAACCTGCCGGAAGGCAAAAAAAGCGTGACGTTAAATTTTTCTTTCTGGCTGATGGACCGCACGCTTAAAGACAGCGAAGTAGAAGACAATATTTCCAAAATCGCCGCCGCGCTTACCGCGCTGGGCGGGGAAATGAGAAAATAATGGAAGATAAAATAACGCAGTTGCAGGCATTAGTCCAGCAGGCAACCCAAAGACTGCAAAGTTTAGAGGCGGAAAATTTCACGTTAAAAAACCGGCTGCGCGCCGTAGAGAGCCAAATAGAACGACTGCGCGGCGTTGACGAAGAAGTGCGCATGTTGCGGGACTGGAAACGGGAAACGCTGGCGAGCCTTAAAAAACTGCATTCCAGAATTGAAAAAGAATTGAGGTAAAATCATGGCGAAAAGAGGTATAGAAGTTACCGTGCGGCGCATACCTTTGGAGGTTGCCATAGACGGCGTGGAGCCTATGGAAATAGCCACGCTTGTCGGCATGGTTGAAAAGCGCATGGGGGAAATCGCGGACAGAACCGGCGCCGTCGACACGCTCAAACTGGCTATCATGGCCGCCATGGAATTTGCCGCGGAAGTTTATTTGAAAGGTTCCGACAACAGCGCGCAGAGAAAAGAAGAAACGGAGAGGCTGGACGAAATAATTTTAAAACTGCAGTCCACCATGAACCGTGGTCTGCCGGGGAATTAGCATGACGGATTTTAAAATAAAAAAAATTACCGAGGCGGATTTTGAAAAATTGTTCGTGCTTTTTAAAGAATTTGCGGATTTTGAGGAAAGAAAATTTTCAAACTCACTCCAAAGAATGAAAGCGGAAAAAGATTTTTTCAGTGGGTTCTTGGCAAAAGACGCGGCCGGGAATATTTTAGCTTACGCTATATTTTTTTACTCTTACCACACTTTCACCGGCAAAACTTTGTATATGGACGACCTGTTTGTGCTTGAGCCTTACCGCCGCAAAGGACTGGGCCGCAAACTGCTTGAAGCGGTTATCGCCGAGGCAAAAAAGCAAAAATGCGCCGGCGTGCGCTGGCAGGTGGCGGACTGGAACGCTCCGGCCCAAAAACTTTACGCGGCTTACGGCGCATTGGAAAATCCGGAAGACAGAAACCGCGATATAATTTTTTAATTTTCTCCCCTTTTTAAGGGGAGTACCGGCAAAGCCGGGGAGGGGTTTTAAACCGGGTTCAAAACCCTTCGCTCTTCGGGCACTTCTCTTAAAAAGGGAAGAAAAAGGTTGAGGACGGAGTATTATTGATGGAAGAAAATATCCCCTTGGCGGCGCGCATGGCGCCGCAGACACTTGACGATTTTGCCGGGCAGCAGCATATTATAGGCCCGGGCAAAATGTTGCGCCGTCTTGTTGAATCTGACACTATAAAATCCGCCGTTTTCTTCGGCCCGCCGGGCAGCGGTAAAACGGCACTGGCGCGGTTTATCGCGTCTAAAACGCAGGCCGTTACCGTTGAGCTTAATGCGGCGGCTGCCGGTGTGGGCGACGTTAAAAAAGTTATTGACGAGGCTAAAGAAAGACGCTCCGACACTTTTCTTGAAAAGCGCACGCTGCTTTTGCTGGACGAAATTCACCACTTTAATAAAACCCAGCAGGATGTACTGCTGCCGTCGGTGGAGCGCGGCGATATTATTTTAATCGGGCTTACCACGGAAAATCCTTATTTTTATATTAACAACGCGCTTCTTTCGCGTTTTTCAGTTTTTGAATTTAAGCCGCTCACGCCGGAGGATTTGGGGAAAATCGTTCAGCGCGTTTTGAAACTTGAAAACGGCGTCATGGCGCCGGACGCGGAAAAGTTTTTAATAACGCAGGCCAACGGCGACGCCCGGCGCCTGCTCAACGCGGTAGAGCTTGCTTTACTCACGACGGATAAGGACAAAAAAGGTGTCAAAAACATTACGCTTGACATTGCCAAAGAGTGCATACAAAAACGCCACCTTAATTATGATAAAAAAGGCGACGAACACTACGACATTATTTCCGCTTTCATAAAATCAATGCGCGGTTCGGACCCGGACGCTGCGGTTTACTGGCTGGCCCGCATGCTTGAATCCGGCGAGGACCCGCGCTTTATCGCGCGCCGCATTTTAATTTGCGCGTCGGAAGACGTCGGCAACGCCGAGCCCGCCGCGATTATGCTGGCCGAGGCGGCGTTTAAATGCGCGGAAGTTCTTGGCATGCCGGAAGTAAGAATACCGCTTTCGCAGGCCGCAATTTACGTCGCGTGCGCGCCAAAATCAAACGCCAGCTATCTGGCGGTAGACGCCGCGCTTGAGGAAGTCAGAAACGGCCCGCAGCGCCGTGTGCCCGCGCACCTCAGAAGCGGCATGAAAAACGAAGGCTACAAATACGCGCATGATTTTCCTAACCATTATGTAAAACAGGAATATATGCCTAAGCCGAAAACTTTTTATAACCCGACCGAAATGGGCAAAGAAAAAAATATAAAAGACCGCATGGAAAAATTAAAAGGCTCCAAGTAAAACAGAAGCCTTTTAAAATTTATCTTCCGCCGCCTCCGCCACCCCCGCCGCCCCCGCCCACACCGCCTCCGCCGCCCGCGCCGCTGCTTGAAACCGATGAGCTGAAAGAGCCCAAAGCGGATGAAAAACTGCCGGCGGAAAAACCGCCGTTCCCGTCTGAAAAAGAACTCAGCCCGCGCCCGCTTAAATAAACCGCGCCGGAAGGTTCGTTAAGAAAACCGGAATACCTTTTTATCCATTTGTTTGACAGACCAAACGCTATAGCATAGGGCAGAAAATTACAGAAAATATTCAAAATATTTTCCGGGTTGGAATCTTCCACGCGGGCCGCTTCCGCGACGGATAGATATTTTTTAAACCCTGTTGCCCTGTCCATAACCTCGCGGCCTTTGACGGTGTATGCCTTATTTAAATAAAGGAACAGCTGGTTAATGAAGATTAGCAGTATGATGATAATATACTGCGGCAGCATATAATTTTTGCTGAAAAACATTAGGGAAGCTAATATTGACACGGCAATTAATATGGTTAAGACGCTAGTTAAAAGATTCCTGCCTAATAGTGGCAGCGGGTAAAATACACAAGTCATAAAAAATATTACTTTGAGAGCAAAGATTACCGGCTCGTTAACCAGCAGCGGAAAAAGTATATATAAAATAAGCGCGCCCATGGGTATCCAAAACGGTATAAACCAGTTAAAATTACGGCTGAAATATATGTTTTCAAAATTTATTTCAAGATTTTCCTGCGTCTTTTTTAAAGCGGACAAAAATTTCTTGGCGTAAGTTCTGTTTGTTTCAACATGGTCCGCTTCTGAAAAAAGCTCGTACATAAAAACGTACTCTTCAGGCGACGTGGCGGCGTTGCTCTTCCGGTTCGGGCGTATTATCAACTCTTTGCCTATAAATTTTTCTTTCGGTTCAATTGTGACAAGTCCTTTTACGGCCAGACTGACAAGCATGGTTTGTAAGAGCTTGCTTCCGTTGGTAAGTCCCATATCGTCAATATATTGCAGCTGTGCGGGGGAAAAACCTTCCGGCGGTTCATATTCCGCCGCTATGACGGCCGCACCGAGCGGGTCTTTTCCCACTTTAAGCCATACCCAGTATAAATATAAGGAGCCGGAAATTATAAGCAAAATGCCGAGAGGCAGAAAAATATCCTGCCTGAGAAAGTTTGCCAAATGCGCCTCCGCCGACGGCTCCGCCGCGGCACCTTTGGAAAAGGGCGCTGATATTGTAAACCCTTCGCCGGGATAAAGCGTGTTGTTGTATTTTAAAATAACCGTGTCGCCGTTTTGTTCAAAGGAGCAGTAGTTGCATTTATTTGACCCTGCCATGCCCGCGTACATGGAAACCAAATCGTTTTTCAACACCGCGCCCGGCGGCAGCGTTACACGCGCCGAAGCGGAAAGTATGGGGAAATCCCACTCCGTGCCGGTAACATTCCAATAAAACTCGTCGTAATCTTTTGTAAAAACCAAAGTGTTTCCCACCTTATATGTGAGGTCATAAACGTGCACGCCGGGAGTTAAAAAATCATCATTGCCGAAGTTGATGCGCAGTTTATTGCCCGGTATCCGTTCCGTAAAAAAAGGTTCTTCTTTTCCGTTTCTGGCAAGAGAAATTATTTGCAGGCCTATATCTTCCCTCATCATAAAACCGGCGTTGTGCGTCGTGGGAATATCGCGCACGAGACCGCGTTTTATTTTATTAAGCTGAGCGTTTACGGCGATGGTTTCTGTAATCACAACGCTGCCGTCGGGTTGTATGAGAGCGGTGATGTCAAAACTTTCTATTTGCTCCTGCGCGTGCAAGACGGCGCATAAAAGCGGCAAAATAAGTAAGCCAAAAAAGCGTTTCATAAATCTCCAAAAAAGATATAGAATATTAATGTCCTAAATAGTATCAATTTGGAGCTGAAAATGAAAGCGCTTGTTAAAACTAAACCCGCAAAGGGCCTTGAATATAAAGAAGTTGATGTTCCGAAAATAAAACCAGACGAACTTTTAATTAAAATACACCGCGCGTCAATATGCGGCAGCGATTTGCCCGTCTACAATTACACCGGCTGGGCGCCGCACAGGATACCTATTCCGTTCATCCCCGGACATGAACTCTGCGGTACGGTTGTTGAAACCGGCCCGGCGGCAAAAGGATTTAAAAAAGGAGATTTTATAGCCGTGGAATCGCACATTTTCTGCGGGCTTTGTTACCAGTGCCGCAATGACCAGCGCTACGTCTGCGCCGATTTAAAAGTTTTGGGGCTGGACACCCAGGGAGGCTTTGCCGAATACGCGGCCGTGCCCGCCCGCTGCGGCTGGAAGTTAGACGAAAAATTTAAAGACATAGGCTCTATTTTAGAGCCGCTTGGCAACGCCGTTTTCGCGACGCTGCACGACGATATCGCGGCTAAAACCGTCCTTATTACCGGCTGCGGCGCGCAGGGGCTGTTTGCCATTGATATAGCCAAAGCGTGCGGCGCGGCAAAAGTAATCGCGCTGGAGGCTTCCGACTTCCGCAAAAAAATGGCGGAGCAGTTCGGCGCCGACGTGATTTTGGACCCGAGAGAAGAAAATTTATTGCAGAAAATCATTAAAGCCGGAGGCGAAAAAAGCGGCGTCGACGTGGTTATTGAGATGAGCGGCAACGCGAAAGCCATTGACATGGGCCTTAAAGCGGTAAAACCGGGCGGCAGGTTTACGGCTTTCGGTCTGCCGGGCGATTTATTGACTATTGATTACGCGAACGATATAGTGTTTAAAGCCGTTAAAGTGCAGGGCATTACCGGGCGCGAAGTTTTTAAAAGCTGGCATAAAACGGACGCGCTTTTAAAAAGCGGCAAAATTAACCCGGGGCGCGTCATAACCCACGTGTTCCCGATGAAAGATTTTGAGAAAGCGTTCGGCGCGATGCTCGCGCCGGAAAAAAACTGCGGAAAGGTGGTAATGACGCCATGAACAGACTTAAATTTTTAGAAGACGAAATTAAAATTTTAAAAGACGAAAATAGGTTTATTAAACTGCATATTTTGGAGTCAGAGCAGGCGCCGGTGGCCGTTATCGATGGTAAAAAAGTTATTAATTTAACGTCTAATAATTATCTGAATATGACGACGCACCCCGCGGTTAAAAAAGCCGCGGCGGATGCAGTTTTAAAATACGGCATAGGCACCGCCGCCGTGCGTACCATCATAGGCACTATGTCTCTGCATGAGCAGTTGGAAAAAAGACTGGCGGAGTTTAAGGGGACGGAAGCGGCTCTTGTCATACAATCAGGTTTTACTTCCAATACCGCGGTCTGCCAGAGTCTGATGACAAGCCTGGACGATGTGCTGATTTCAGACGAACTGAACCACGCGTCTATCGTCGACGGCGGCCGCCTGTCAAAAGCGGTCAAAAAGATTTACCGCCACTGCGACATGAAACATCTTGAAGAAATTTTAAAATCCCCGGAAGTAAAAAAGGCCCGCCGTAGAATGGTGGTTACCGACGGAGTTTTCAGCATGGACGGCGATATCGCGCCGCTGCCGCAAATTGTGGATTTATGCGAAAAGTATGACGCGGTTATCATGGTTGACGACGCCCACTCAAGCGGCGTGCTGGGCCGGCAGGGACGCGGTACCGTCGACCATTTTAATTTAAAAGGACGCGTCGATATACAGATAGGCACGCTGTCAAAAGCCTTCGGGACGATAGGCGGCTACGTTGCCGGCTCCCAAAATTTGCGCGATTATATGATTTCCACGGCGCGGCCGTTTTTATTTTCCAGTTCGCACCCGCCAAGCGTCATAGCGACATGCCTTGCCGGTTTGGACGTTATTTATAACGAGCCGCAGCGCCTTGAAAAACTTTGGACGAATACCAAATTTTTTAAGGAAGAAATTACCAAAGCCGGTTTTGACATAAACAAATCCCAGACGCCTATAACGCCCGTTATGATAAGGGATACAAAAAAAGCGTTTGAGTTTTCCGCCAGGCTTTTTGACGAGGGCGTATTCGCGCTGGCAATAGGTTTCCCGACGGTGCAGAAGGGTTTGGAGCGCCTGCGTAACATTGTCACCGCCGGCCATGAAATTAAAGAGCTGGAGGCATCCGTCGCCGCTTATAAAAAAGTAGGCAAAGCGATGGGTATTATATAAGCTGTTTATTTTCCATAATTTTTTATTACAATAGAGTATGTCCGGCATTTGGGAGTATTATGAAAAATAAAACCGGGTTCTCTTTAATAGAACTAATTATAGTTGTGCTTATTATCTGTATCCTTGCCGCCACTGCGCTGCCTTATTATTTTAAGGCGGTTGAAAAATCGCGCGCGGCGCAGGCGTATGATATACTTAAACGTTTCGGGGACTCAAAATCTATCACTGCCGAAACCTCGTCTGACTCCGGGTTTTTTAACAGCATGTCAAAATTCCAGAGAGAATACCCGGCTTTAACCGTGATAACCGAAAACGCCGGCAATCTGAGCGCTTTCCCCGATGGGCAGGCGCGGTTTAAAGATTTTGATTACGTCGTGACTACCGATATGGACCCGCTGCTTTACGGAAATCTTGTCGCTATAAGGAACAGCGGTTCATATATAGGCTACGCGTTATTTATAAATAACGGGCAGTTATATTGTATGGAAAACACGGAAATACACACAAAAGAAGCGTGCACGGATATGTACGCGGGGGACCCGGAAGGCGTTTCCGGCCCGTGGACGATTTATAAGGCGCATACATAAATGAAAAAGTTTTTACTTTTACTCTTAATTTTACCTCTGCCCTCGTTGCTGCCGGCGGAGGTAAGTTTTGTAAGCGTTACGGGCACCGACGAATATACCAACGTCAAAGATTTTAATAACGCCTACGATATCCGCATCTCCGCCGGCGGCGGGAAAGAATATAAATGCCAGGCGGTGCGCGTACTGCGGAACTGGTTTTTTACGGCGGCGCACTGCGTGGCGCAAAGCTGCGCGAAGGACTGCACGATAAGAATTATTTTATTTAAAAACGATACTTACGAAGTGTATACCGAAGTTAAAAATACGAAAAAAAAGCAGACGGTATTTTATGATAAACATTTCAGCCTTACTAACAGTTTTGACAAAAGAACGTCGGACATCGCCGCGTTTAAATATATGCCGTCCGAGCAACGGGGGTTTTTTGTCGACGCTGTAAAACATATTTTATACACGCAGGCGCAGTTTCTGGCGGTGGTGCCCGGCGCCCGGTCAATTTTAAAAAAAGTTAATTCTAAAAATGACAACGCGCCGGATACGCCGCTTGTTTCTTTTACGAATAATTATTTTAAGATTAACAGAATTATTTCTTTAATTTCAATAGACGGCGCGGCGAAATCCGTCAAAATTTCCGGTGATTTCGTCGAAGACTCCGACGGCAATAAAAACCCGGCTTATTTTTTAAAGAACCTGCGCATAGTCATGCTTAAAAATTTCGGCTCCAAAAAAGGTCTTTCCGGTTCCGGCATGATGACAAATACGGGGGAACTGATTGGCATAAATTCTTTCGGCACTGATTTTAAATTGCAGATTAACGGCAAAGATGTTTCGGTGCCGGAGTACGCGGGTTTCGCCACTTTCAACGACAGGAGTTTAAAATTTCTCGAAGACGCGATGGGCGACGATTATACGGACTTAACTATTTACGACGCGCTTGAACATAATTTCGCGGAGCCCGCCGCTTACTCAAAGCTTCCCGCGCCGCTTAAGGTGTTCATAAAGCAGTATAATAAATAATATGCTTTTAAAAGAAAAAGAAATTCTGGAAATTATAAGAATTTTAAGAAAAGATTATCCGGCGAATAAAACGGCTCTAAAACACAAAGACGTTTTTGAGCTGCTGGTATGCGTCATACTTTCGGCGCAGTGCACGGACACGCGGGTAAATATGGTGGCGCCTAATTTATTTGCCGTTTATCCGACGCCGCAAAAAATGGCTGTCGCAAAACAGGAAGACGTGGAAAAAATAATACGGTCAACCGGTTTTTACCACGCCAAAGCCAAAAGCATAATAAGCGCGTCGCAGACGCTTGTAAAAAACTTCGGCGGCCATGTGCCGGATAATATGAAAGATTTGCTTACTCTGCGCGGCGTGGCCAGAAAAACCGCCAACGTCGTGCTGGCGGATTATTTTAATAAAGCCGAAGGAATAGTCGTCGACACTCATGTAAAGCGCGTCAGCTTCCGCACCGGTCTTACAAAAGAAACGGACCCGGTTAAAATTGAAAAAGATTTAATGGAAAAAGTTCCCAAAAAAGACTGGATTTGGTTAGGAAATGCTTTTGTCTGGCACGGCCGCAAAGTGTGTAATGCCAGAAAACCGAAATGCTCCGTCTGCGCCGTAAACAAAATCTGCCCGAAAAACAAAGTAACCGTCTCAGCCTGAAAAAAATTACGCTAGTTTTTATAAATGATGTACAATATATATACATTTATCCATTAATTGCCGAAAATTGATGGAATTTTATAATTGAGGATAACCATGAAAAGAAAACCTTTTATCGCCGGAAACTGGAAAATGCATAATACTATAGCGGAGTCAACGGCTTTAGCCGCCGCAATCGCCAAAAGCAAAGAAAATAAAAATCAGGCGGACATTCTGGTCGCGCCGTCTTACACAAGCCTTGCCTCCGTCGCGCAGACGGTTAAAGGAACAAAAATTTTAGTCGCCGCGCAGGACGTGCATTTTGAAGAAAAGGGCGCGTTCACTAGCGCGGTGTCCCCGTCCCAAATAAAAGACGCGGGCGCGACGCACGTCATAATCGGCCACAGCGAACGCCGCAGTCTGTTCGGCGATACCGACGGGATTCTGAATAAAAAACTCGCCGCCGCTTTTAAACATAACTTGGTGCCGGTTTTCTGCGTAGGCGAAACGTTGGCGGAAAGAGAAGCGGGCAAAACTTTATCGGTAATTGAGTCCCAGCTCGGCAACGGGCTTGCGGGTTTTACGGCGGAGCAGCTTAAAACTTTAATCATAGCTTATGAGCCCGTCTGGGCCATAGGCACCGGCAAAACGGCGACTCCGCAGCAGGCGCAGGAAGTGCACGCCTCCATAAGAAAATATATGGAAAAATACGGCAAAGATTTCGCGGCGAAAATAATAATCCTCTACGGCGGCAGCGTTAAGACGGACAACGCGGACGCCATTATGGCGGAGCCGGACGTGGACGGCGCGCTCGTCGGCGGCCAGTCGCTTGTGGCGGAGCAGTTTATAAGAATAATAAATTTTAATGCAAATAAATAAATTTATTGACCATACTCTTTTGAAACCGGCGGCGGCGGCCGCGGAAATTGACGCGCTTTGCGACGAAGCGAAGCAGTATTCTTTCGCCTCCGTCTGCGTAAATCCGTGCTGGGTTAAACGCTGCGCCGAACGTCTTAAAGGCAGCGGCGTAAAAACGTGTACTGTAATAGGTTTTCCGTTAGGCGCGAATACGACGGAAGTTAAGGTGTTCGAAGCCGGCGATGCTTTGAAAAACGGCGCGGAAGAGCTGGATATGGTTATCAACATCGGCGCTTTAAAAAGCGGGATGTTTGAGGACGTGTACCACGATATAAAATTGATAAGAAATTTAGGCAAAAATTTTGTTTTAAAAGTTATTTTGGAAACATCGCAGTTGACGGACGCGGAAAAAATAAAAGTATGCGAACTAGCGTCCTGTGCCGGTGCGGATTTTGTCAAGACTTCCACCGGTTTTTCCGGCGGCGGCGCGGTTGAGGCTGACGTTAAATTAATGGCCGCGCATATAACGAAAGGAATGGGCGTAAAAGCCTCCGGCGGTATCAAGAATTTGGAAACCGCCAAAAAAATGATTGCCGCGGGCGCGACTAGAATAGGTACCAGTTCCGGCATAGCGATAATAAAAGGGTTATGATAGAAACTTGGGATATAAAAAACGCTGAAGGCGTTATTACTCTGTTCATGCAGGGCAGTTTAAACGACGCCAGGCTTATGCAGAAAAAGCTGGCGGGCTACTGTAAAGAGCCCGTGCAGACAAGTATCCCGCCGTATAATTACCGAATGGCGCTTACGACGAACGACCGGGAAATTTTGGAAAAAATAAAAATCGCCGCGGCGGAAGCCGCGGAAAGCAGCCGCGTAGTGTTGCCTTTTATGCCGGCCACGCTTGAAAGCGCCGCCGCGCAGCGGGACACAAGCGTGCTGGAAGGAACTCTTTTTGCTTTAAAACGCGACGATGAAGTCACTTTCCCGGGGGACCCCGGCGTGGAAAGGCTTACTTCGGTTGACCTTGATTCTGCCGGCCTTAAAATCGCGGAAGATAAAAAAGATGATGTTCTTGAACCCGTTAAACCGGTGCAGGAAGAAAAAGAAAATTTCGGGAATTTAGACAATGTCAATAATTTGGTTTTGGAAGGCACGACGCAGGATTTAAATTTAGCGCGCACCGTAATTCAGGCGGAAAAAGAAGTCCCGGCTCCGCCGCCGGCCGCGGAGCCTGTCCAGCCGCCGGCCGTTCCCGCCGCCGCGCCCGCGCCGGAAAATATGCCTTTTATGCCCGCCGCCGGAGAAGAAAAATCCGACGACATTAAACCCCAGATTGACGCGCTGCTGACAAAAGTTTTTGCAAAACAGGAAGTTGCCGGTACGCAGGAAGAAAAAAAACAGCCTCTCGGCCTTGAAGGAATTTTAGCCGCGAAAACGGCTTTGGACGTTTACGCGTCCGCAGATTTTACGAAAGAGAAAGACAAAAGTAATATTCTGTCCAAAGAAGAAGACGCGAAAATACAGGAACTTTTGTCGAAGACGCAAAAAACGGCTTTTAATATTTTTGAGCAGGAAATAAAAAAACAGGAAGAAGCGGAAGACCACGCGGTGGACCCTTTTGATTTGCTGGCGTCCAAGACTAAAGACGCCGCGCCCGCCCCGCCGAAAGTTATACCGGGCAAAAAAGGTTTTGACAAAAAACCGCAGGCGCATAAAACGCCCGTTAAAGAAGAAACTAAAAAAAGCGAACCAGCGCCCGCGCCGTCTGAAGCCGCCGGCCCGGCGGATATAAATTTGGACAAGCCGGCGCTTACCGCGCCGCCCGCGCCGCCCCGCATTATCAACCCGAACCCTGAGGCGGAAGAAACAACCGGCATGCCGAAACTTAAAATAACCGGCGTTACTCAGCCGGCCGCGCCGAAAGGGCCTGAGGCTTACTTCGGCCCGTCGATGGACGTTGTTGGCGGCCCGGAGTTTGAAGAAAAAACGCAGAAAAGCCACAGTTATCTTACCAAGAAGATAAACGGCACGCAGAACGCGCCGTCCAGGGAAGAAGGCAAGGCGGATAATTTTATAAATCCTTTTGACAACTTTGAAAATGATAAGCACGAACAAAGTTTTATAGCCGAGATAGATAAAAAAAATTCTGATAAAAAGTAAACGGGGAAATTATGGAAAATGAGAAAGACATAAAACAGGATAATAAAATAAACGGGTTGGAGAACCTTGAACATACAAGGACGGTGCCTCCTCCTCCGCCGGTGACAAAATATTCCACGCCAAACGCCCCGTCTCCTTCTATGCCGTCTCTGCCGGGCTTGCAAAAACCAGCGGCCGCGCAGCCGCAGCCCGCGCCGGTTAAGCCGGAAATGACGGCGCCGCCTATGCCGCCCGTTCCGTCCGCCGCGGCAAAACCGTTGGCGCAGCACTCTTTTTACGGCGGCGCCAGAAAACCTGCCGACGGGACGGAGATTGACCGCTCCATCGAACTTGCCGATATGGAAAAACACAACTGGCCGCTTGAAATTCCGCTGGTGCCTACTTTTACTTTTGAGTCGATGGTAATAGGCGCGAACCGTTTTGCCCACGCGACGGCGATTTCCGTCATAGACAACCCCGGCCATCTTTATAACCCGCTTGTGCTGCACGGCGGCACTGGCACCGGCAAAACGCATTTTTTAAACGCTATCGGTTACGCGCTGTCCAAAAAATTCGGGCAGCAGAGTATTTTCATGACTAACGGCGTGCGCTTTTCGCGCGGCATACAGCGTTACGTCGTGGAAGGTAAAATGGACCAGTTTGAGCAGTTTCTTTCAAAAGTTCAGGCCGTGCTTATCGACGATATTCACCTGACGGCGGTCAACGAACAGAACAGGGATTATATTTCAAAATATCTGGGCGATTTCGTCAAGCAGAACAAACAGATTGTAATAACGTCTAAATATCCGCCGGAGAGCCTGCAGAAACTTGAGGAGCTTATTAAATTCAAGCTTGACGCCGGCTGGATAAGCGAACTTAAAGTCGCCGCCGGAGAGAACCATAAAAGAATAGTCAAAAAAATGCTTGCCGACAATGAAATTACTCTGACGGAGCCGGAAGTCGAAAAGTTTTTCAAAGACATGTCGTTAAGCGCTATTTCGCGCACAATCAAACGCGCCAAAGTGCTTGCGAACGTGCTTGACAGCGACGGCGCTACGGTGCCGACTTTCCAGCAGCTGTTTGAAAAAATGCTTGCGGTTTCCGGCGAGGACGTCGAAAGCGCGGTAAGCGTAAAAGAATTTTCCCAAGTTACGCAGGTGCCGAATTTCGGCCGCGGCGAATGGGGCAAAATAGGCTTTTTCTACCCGCAGGATAATTCCAATCTGATGAAGTGGATGGCCTACTGCACAGGAGCGCGCGCGCAGGAACTGGGCATAAAGGGCAGTTTTGAATTCGCGTTAAAATCTTCTTATCACCCGGCGCACATAATTTCTTCGGCCTTTAAAATCGCGAATATATGCGACAATAAAAAGCTTAAAGGCGCGGTTATTCTTGGCCCGTCCACGGACGTGTGCGACCCTTCGGTGCGTGAGAATTTTTATGATATTTTAACCCACATGCTTGAAATTATGTTAATACGCTGCGGCGTTATAAATTTTGAAAAAATAAAAGCGCCCAGCACCTACGTCAAAGTTATAGCGGAGCTGCTAAAATGAAAAAAATAATAATAATTCTAACGGCCGCGTTATTCGCGGCAGGCTGCGGCGGCGGACTGAGCAGCGCTGTTAAAAAAGGCGAAATAGCGCCAAGTTTTTCAGATACAAAAGTTGACGGCAAATATCTGTGGGTGCGCGGTTTCGGCGCGGCCAACCCGGAAAATACGACGGAAGCGCAGAAAAAAATTATGAGCCGCGAGGCCGCCGTCGCCCAAGGCTACCAGCGCGGCGCCGAATATATTTACGGAACGGGCGTTTACGCGGAAATGAGCGTCAAAGACGCCGTCGCGCAGGACTCTACGATTAATAATACGATAAAAGGTCTTGTCGCCGGCATGGAAATTTATTCGACGGAATATATGAATGACGACGGGTGCGCGGTAATAATGCGTCTGCCGCTGTCCAAGTTAAAGGCCGCCAACATTGAATTAAAGTGAGACTGTTATGAAAAAAATCTTGTGCATCGCCGCCGCGCTAGCGCTGGCCGCGGGTTTAAGTTCGTGTAAATATATGCAAATCGGGCCCAAAGGCGAGGGCGAATTTGTTTACGCGGACAGCCTTGTCCCTTATAACGACGTTGACCTTAATTCGATGAAAAAAGAAGGCATAGCCAGGGCGCAGAAAGCGGCCGTCGAAAAGGTGGCCGGCGTTTTCGTTTCGTCCAGCACGACAGTCGACCACAGCACCGTCGTGCAAAATGAGATAATGGCGAAAAGCGAAGGGTTTATAAGAAAATATTACGTTATGAAATCCTACCGCAAAGGGGACGACTGGTTTACTCAGATTAAAGCGCTTGTGCTGGTTACCAATATCAGCGATATTATCAGACAGTCGGACGAGTCAACTCTTGTCAAAAAAACCAATATCATGGTGGCGTCGCGGGAATTAATAAACGGCGAAGTTTCTCTTACGCAGGACTGCAAACAGGCCGTTTACAGCGCGATGAAAAACGCGCCGTTTGCTCTTCTCAACGGCGATAATTTGAGCGACAATAATATCGAGGACCCCGTGCCGGTTATAGATAAAGCGCGCAGCGACGGAGCGCGTTTCATAATAATAGCGGACGTCAGCGCGGCGCCGCTCAGCATTTTAGGCACCGTCACCACGCCTTTTAAAACTTACCGCGCCAGTGTTAACATGCGGGCCTTGTCGACGAGAAATTACGGAGTAATCGCCACGTCCGCCGCGCAGCAGAGCGGGTTGGACCCGGCGGAAGATATCGCGGCGCAGAAATCCATTGCCGCCGCGTGCGAATCCGCCGCTAAAGATTTACTGGACCCGCTGCAGTCGGCGGTAAATTCCTCCAAGACATATACTTTGCGCGTGACGGACGTTAACACGATAGAGCGTCTTAAAAGTCTGCAGGATATTTTAAAAGATTTGCGCGAGATTGAAGATTTTAACCTTGTGAAATACAACAATTCCGCCGCGGATTTCGAGGTGCAGGCGAACATCAAAACGGCCGACGAACTGGCCGCTAAAATTATACGCCAGTACAACGCGAACTTTACGGTAGAAGAGATTACGACGAAAAATATTGTTTTGAAATTAATCTAAATTATGCTTTCAACGGTTTTATCAGCGGGCGTGCGCGGCGTGGACGGATTTGCCATTGAGGTTGAGGCGGATATAGCGCCCGGCATGCCCAATATGGCCGTCGTAGGTTTGGCGGACACGGAAATTAAAGAGGCTAAAGAGCGCGTTGTTTCCGCCGTCAGGAACTCCGGCCTTGAGTTTCCTCTTAAAAGGATAACGGTTAATTTAAGCCCGGCGGATATTAAAAAGTCCGGCACCGGTTTGGATTTGGCGATAGCGGTTGCCATACTTGCCGCGTCTGAGCAGATAAAGGCCCCCGCGGTTAATAATTTAAAAAATTATTTGTTCATAGGGGAACTTGGTTTAGACGGTTCTTTGCGGCCCTGCGCGGGCGTGCTGCCCATGCTGTCAATACTTGACAAATTAGAGGTAACAACGGCGCTGCCCCCTGCTGCAGTTATCCCGCCGGCGAACGCCGGGGAAGCCGCGCTTGCGAAGGTGCTTGCTATTGCGCCCAAAAATTTACGCGAGCTGGTTGATTTTTTAAACGGAGATATAAAACTTACCCTTGTGCCCGCGCGTGATTTTACCGAAGGGAACGAAGAATATTTTTATGATTTTTCAGAAGTAAAATCCCAGCCGGTGGCAAAGCGCGCTCTTGAAATAGCGGCCGCCGGCGGGCATAATATTTTGATGATAGGGCTCCCCGGCACCGGCAAGAGCATGCTGGCAAAGCGTTTCCCGTCCATTTTGCCTCCGCTTACGCACGACGAGGCTTTGGAAATAACAAAAATTTATTCCGTCTCAAATTTGCTTGGCAGGGAAAAATTTTTAAGCGCGCGGCCGTTCCGGGACCCGCATCATACTATTTCGGACATTGCGCTGATAGGCGGCGGGGCTAATCCGAAACCGGGCGAAGTTTCGCTCGCCCACAACGGCATTTTGTTTTTGGACGAATTCGCCGAGTTCGGGCGCAACGTGCTGGAAGTTTTGAGGGAGCCTATGGAGACGGGCGTTGTTTCCATAGCGCGTGCGAGGGAGCGCGTTTCTTATCCGGCGCGTTTTACGTTGATCGCCGCGATGAACCCGTGTCCGTGCGGCAACCACGGCCATCCGCATAAACAGTGCACGTGCACACCGGTTATGATAAACCGTTACAGAAGCAAAATTTCCGGCCCGCTGCTGGATAGAATTGATTTGACGGTGAATTTAAACCCGGTAGAATTTAAAGACTGGGAAAAGAAGGCGGAGGGCGAAACCTCTAAGCAGATAAGAGAGCGCGTTATTAAGGCGCGCGCCGCGCAGGCCGCGCGTTTTAAAAATTCGCCCACGCGGGCAAACGCTTTCATGTCTACAAAAGAAATTAAAGATTTTTGTCCGCTGCCGCCCGGCGGAGGGGAAGTGCTGGAGGCGGCCATGAGAAAACTTGGTCTTTCCGCCCGCAGTCTTGATAAAATTTTAAAAACGGCAAGGACGATAGCGGACCTTGAGGGCGCGGAAAATATAAGCAAAACGCATATTATGGAAGTTTTGCAGTACCGCCCGTTGGACAGGAAAGGCGTTGCTGACGTATGATAGACGATAACGAAAAACTGGCGCGTATAAAATTAAACGCTTTTACCTATCTGCGGACTGACTGGGCGGAGAGGATGATAGAGGTTTTCGGCTCCGCGCAAGAAATTTTGAAAACCGACGCGCAGACTCTGGCCGAGCGCGGCGGCATGAGCGTAAAAACGGCCGCCGAACTTTTGCGCGAAGCGCACGCGCTGGACGCCGAAAAAGAAGTTGAGCTTACGCGCTCCGCCGGCGGTGAGATTTTATTTTTGGGAGAAGAAAATTATCCCGCAAAACTAGCCGAGATAAAGGACCCGCCTTTTGTTCTTTATTACCGCGGCACGCTGGAAGCGGTGGGGCCGAAAGTGGCGATGGTGGGCACGCGGTTAATTACGCCGTACGGCAGAAGGTGCGCGGAAAAATTTGCGTCTGAAATCACGCGCTGCGGCGCGGTTGTCGTAAGCGGTCTGGCAAGAGGCGTTGACAGCGTTTGCCAAAAAGCGGCAGTGGAATTAAAAAGGCCGACGTGGGCGGTAGTCGGCACCGGCATAGGGCGCTGTTATCCGGCGGAAAATAAAAGTCTGGCTGAGGCGCTCCTTGAAAACGGCGGCGCGATAATTTCAGAGCTGCCTTTTAACAAGCCGCCGCACGCTTTTCATTTTCCCCGGCGCAACAGAATAATTTCCGCGCTGGCGAGCGTCGTGGTGATTATAGAAGGCAAAGAGCGTTCCGGCGCTTTGATAACCGCGCGTCTGGCGGCGGAGCAAGGCAAAGACGTTATGGCCGTGCCCGGCAATATTGACAGTCTCCAAAGCGGCGGCACGAATATGTTGATACGCGACGGCGCGGCCGCGCTGCTTGACACGAAAGATATAATAGATTTTATACCGTATGAAGAAAGATTTGGCTTAGATACCGCTTGGCTGGATAACGAAGACAAAAAAGAATTTGTTAATCTGACGGAGCAGGAAAAACAGTTTTTGGATTTTATTAAAGACGGCGAAGTGACGGCGGACGATATCGTCGAAGGCCTGAAAATGCCGGTGCAGGAAGCGGCCGCCGCGCTTTTTGAAATGGAAATAAAGGGCGTGCTGGCGTGCGTCGACGGCAAATACAGCAAAAATAAATTTTAAATTACATCCAAGGAAAGTATATGGCAACGGTAAAAAAAGCAAAAGAAACAAAGTCAAAAAATCTGGTTATAGTTGAGTCTCCGACGAAACAAAAAACCATCAGTAAAATCCTGGGGCCGGATTTTGTCGTAAAAAGTTGTTTCGGCCACGTCAGGGATTTGCCGGAGAGAGAAATAGGCGTTGACGAGAAGCACGATTTTACGCCCACCTACGTGCCGGTGGAAAAAGCCAAAAAAATCACGTCGGAGCTGAATAAACTGGCCAAAGATTCCGAATACGTTTATCTCGCGACTGACCCTGACCGCGAAGGTGAGGCCATCGCGTGGCATTTGACCGAACTTTTAAAAATACCCAAAGAAAAAATAAGAAGAATATTTTTCCATGAAATCACGCCGTCCGCCGTCAAAGAAAGTTTTGACCACGCGCGCGCTATCGACGTTAACCTTGTGGACGCGCAGCAGGCGCGCCGCGTGCTGGACAGGTTAGTCGGCTACAAACTGTCGCCGCTTTTGTGGAAAAAAATTATGCGCGGCCTTTCCGCCGGCCGCGTACAGAGCGTCGCCGTGCGCCTGCTTGCCGAACGCGCCAAAGAAATTTCCGATTTTAAAGAGGAAGAATATTTTTCAATTTCCGCCGAACTTGAAAAAGACGGCGCGCAGCCTAAATTTGACGCGCGCCTCAGCAAATGGCAGGGCAAAAATACGGAAATTATTACCACCTATGAATTGTTTGCAGAAGATTATAAAGTTAAAACCACGGTATTTAAAAAAGAGGAAGAGCTGGCCCCCGTCAACGCGATGCTGCGCCAAGGTCCTCTGACGGTAAAAAGCGTTGAGAAGAAAGAAATAAAGCAGCGCGCTAAACCGCCGTTTATCACAAGTTCCCTTCAGCAGGACGCGTATAATAAACTGGGTTTCCAGTCGCAAAAAACAATGCTCACGGCGCAGACACTTTACGAAGGCGTGGAGATTGCCGGCGAGATTACCGGTCTGATAACATATATGAGAACGGACTCTTTTAACGTCTCAAATATACTGCAAAGCCAGACGCGTAAATTTATCAGCGACAAATACGGCGCGCCGTTTGTGCCGGCGTCCCCGAATTTTTTCAGAAGCAAAGTCAAAGGCGCGCAGGAAGCGCACGAGGCTATCCACCCGACGGACGTTTATAAAACGCCAGCTAATATTAAACCGTATCTTACGCCGGACCAGTTCAAACTTTACGAGCTTATCTGGCTGCGTTTTATAGCCAGCCAGATGGCGGACGCGGTTTTTAACACGGTTTCCGTAGATATTGAAGTCGGCCCCACGCCGGAAGAATGTATTTTGCGCGCGACGGGCAGAACGGTAAAATTCCCCGGGTTTTTATCGGTTTATGCGGACGATGACGCTGACGAAGAAAGCGAGGACAGCGCCATGCTGCCGCAGCTTGCCGAGGGTGACAAACTTAAACTGTTTGACATTATAAGCAAAGAGCACAAAACCGCGCCGCCGCCTAATTATAATGAAGCCAGCCTGATTAAAACGCTTGAGAAGCACGGCATAGGCCGCCCGTCCACATACGCGCCGACGATAAAAACTATTTTGGACCGCAAATATATTTTGCGCGCGCCGAAAACAAATAAACTGCTTGCCACGGATTTGGGCATAACGGTAACGGACCAGTTGAAAGGTTTTTTCAAAGACATTATGGAACTTTCGTACACGGCTGAAATCGAGGACAAGCTGGACAGCATAGCCGAAGGCGAAATAAACTGGGTTAATGTAATGAAAGATTTTTACAAAGGTTTTACGGCGGAACTTGAGGCGGCCGACAAAGGCATGCGGCGCGACGAGCCGAAACCGTCCGACGAAAAATGCCCGCTCTGCGGCGCGCTAATGGTTGTGCGGCGCAGCAGGTTCGGGCAGTATCTGGCGTGTTCGACGTACCCGGACTGCAAAGGTAAAATTAATTTAACGACCGGAGGAGAAAAAGTGGAACCTGAAATGACTGAAGAGAAATGTGACAAATGCGGAGCGCCTATGGTGATACGCTCGGGCAGGCGCGGCAAATTTTTGGCGTGCAGCGCTTATCCTAAATGTAAAAATACTTATTCTATAAATGCGCAGGGGCAGAAGGTTGCGTCTTCCGGCCCGCTGCTGACGAATGTTATGTGCGAAAAGTGCGGGAAACCGATGGCGCTTAGGACAAGCAAACGCGGGCAGTTTTTAGGCTGCAGCGGCTATCCGAAATGTAAAACGATAGTCAGCGTGTCGCCGGAAGAAATCGAGAAAATAAAAAAGGAAGCGGAGGGGAAATAACTGGATTTGGCTCTCCTCTTTCTCCTCTCCCTTTCAGGGAGAGGAAAAAAATTTGAGGACGGAGTACAATTGATGGAAAATACTTTAAGCGCACGGTTTGTTTTGCATTTGCAGAGCAAAAATTTTTCGCCCCACACTCTGCGCGCTTACGGCGCGGATTTGGCGGAGGTAGACGCTTATCTTGCCGCGCAAAAACTGGCGCCGGAACAGTTTTTTTTACATAAAAATCTGCGCGCTTATCTGGCGCTTATCACGGAAAAAAATTCTAAAAAAAATACTGTCCTGCGCAAAATTTCCGTGCTCAGGAGTTTTGCTAAATATCTGCTTAAACAGGGCATTATCCAGATTAACCCTTTTAAACTTTTGCCGCTGCCCAAAAGGGAGCGTCTGCTGCCTAAATTCCTGACGGAGGCCGAGACCGGAAGACTGCTTGATACGGCCGCGAACCAGGGCAAAATGCCGGCGCGGGACAAGGCTTTGTTCGAACTTATTTATTCAAGCGGCCTGCGCAGGAGCGAGGTTACCGGTCTTTCAATTTCCGATATTGATTTAAACCTTGGCGTCGTGCGCGTTATGGGAAAAGGTTCAAAAGAAAGGCTGGTGCCGATAACCGACGCGGCCATTGACGCCGTTAAGGGATATCTGGCCGCGCGGCCGGCGTACGACGGCAAATCGCCTCTTTTTCTGAACAGATTAGGCGGCAGGCTGACGGGGGACGGGCTTGCGTATCTTATAAAAAATATTACAATAAAGGCAAACCTGGCCCGCCGCGTAACGCCGCACAGCCTGCGGCACTCTTTTGCAACTCACATGCTTAACAACGGCTGTGATTTGAGAAGTCTGCAGGAAATGCTTGGCCACAAAAGTCTGGCTGCGACGCAGGTTTACACGCACGTGTCTTTGGAAAGGCTTAAAAAAGTTTACGGGGACTCGCACCCGCGGTCCACGGAGGGAAAATAATATGATAGCCATAGGAATCGACGTCGGCGGAACTTTTGTAAAATTTTTTGCCGTCAACAAAGGCGGCAAAGTGGTGACGACTTTCCGTTTGGACACGGACATGAGCAAAGGACCTGACGATTTTATAAAACAGATTGCGGATTTTGTAAACGAGTGGAAAGAATTTTTTAAAGGCGAAAAAATTGTAATCGGCATAGGCTTACCCGGCGACGTGGATAATAAAAACGGCGTTCTGCGCTTCGGCACGAATTTAAAATTTAACGGCCGGCATATCAGAAATATTAAAGTCGGCGAGGGCATTGAAAAGCTGACCGGCATAAAGCCCGTCGTCGCCAATGACGCGACCATTGCCGCGTGGGGCGTTTACGAACTGCAGCTTAAGAAAAAATATAAAAACGTGCTGGTTATAACGCTGGGCACCGGCATAGGCGGCGGGCTTATTTTGGACGGGGAGCTTTTTCAGGGTTCGCACGGCACGGCGGGGGAAATAGGGCACATAAAACTTTCCGAAGCCAAAGACGCGCCTGTCTGCGGCTGCGGCGCGCGCGGATGTCTTGAATCTTACGCCGGCACGGCCGGAATACTCCGGCTAGTCAAAGCCGAAATTAAAAAGAACCCTAAAAGCATGCTGGCCTTCACCGCCGGCGACCTTAAAAATTTTAAAGTTGAGCGCGTGTTTGAGGCGGCGGAAAAGGGCTGCAAGAGCGCGGCAAAAGTATGGAGTACCGTCGGGCACGCGCTCGGTTCCGGCATAGCCGGCGCGGTTATGCTGCTTGATTTGGACGCGGTTGTTCTGACGGGCGGCGTTTCGCGCGCGCATAAATATTTTATGCCGGCTTTAAAAAAATGTCTTGACGGGCAGCGCATAAGAACTCCGTTTGACAAACTTAAAATTTTTACTTCCACGCTGCCCGAAACCGGCGGCCTGGGCGCCGCTCTCTACGCGATGAACCAAAATAATGGTAAATAAAAAAGTTACCTTACTTCTCTTCTCAATTTTAGCCGCGGCCGCGCCGTTATATTCCGCGGAATATGAACTGCCGCCCCCGCCCGGCGACAGTTATATCTATTTTAACGCGGACAAACTGGATTACAACGCCGACGCGCGCACCATAAGCCTGCTTGGCAACGTAAGCCTGCTTTTCACTTCACCGAATATGGACGAAACGCGGTTTTACGCGAATAACCTTATAATAGACCAGAACACAAGCACGATTTTTTCGAACGGCCCCGTCAGGGCGGAGCAGGACAGCGGCGTTTTTAACGGGCAGGACATTGAATATAATTACGATACCAAAGATTTAAAAATTAAAAATATTTCCGCCGTCTATCCGCCGATACGCATTTTAAACGCCAAAAGCGCGGAGGTTAAAGACGGCAGACAAGTTTATAAAGGCGCGGAAGTCACTTGCTGCGACGTTGAAAAACCGCATTATTACTTGAAAGTCGGCTCCGTTTCAATGAGCCCGGAAAAAAGAATTTTCGGCACTAACGCGCTTTTGTACCTCAGCGATATTCCGGTTTTTTATCTGCCGGTTTTCTGGCGCTCTTTGGCGCCGCAGCAGCCTTTTACGACGTACGTTGATTTTTCGCAGAGCAATAAAACCGGTTTCGGCCTTCTGACCAGCACCGTTTTTTATCCTATACCGCAGCTGCGCGCGACGGTGAATTTGGACGGCTATTTAAAATCCGGCATAGGTTACGGCGGGCAGTTACTCGTGAAAGACACGGAAAAAGTTAAAGGCACGGCGGAGGCTTACGCGATTAACGATAATGTCGCCGGCACTTTCCGCTGGGGCGTGACGGGTTCTTTATGGGCGCAGCTGTTTGACAGTTCCGACCAGCTTAACAGGGAAGACGGCGGCGCCATTTATACAAACCAGTCGCAGTTCAGAAGCGTGTCGGACCCGTATTTTAACGACACATTTTTCCGTTCGGACCCTTTTAAATTTATGCCGGACCAGGATATTAATTTTGCGTTCTCACGTCAGACCAGGAAGTCCATCACGCGCATAAGTTATTCGCAGCAGGACCTGTTTGATACTACTCTGAATAAATATGTCACGCAGCAGAAAACTTTGCCGAGTTTTGATTATCAGCTTATGCCGTTTACGCTGCCTTTAGGTCTGGTAAACAATTTTTCCGCGAATATCAGCAACACTGAAATTTTGAACCAGGGTTTTACTCAGACGGCGTCCGCAGTTTACAGGACGCAGCGGTCTTTTAAAATAAACAGGACTTTTACGTTTGTGCCCTATGCCACGCTTGACGAACGCCTGACGTTCGGGGACCAGTTCAGCGACGAAAATTCCTACGTCACCCGTCTTGGCGGCGGCGGCAATCTGCGGGCAAATCTTATCACGGGTTCACTGGACGTTTCTTATAATTATTTAAAACGTTTTTCCACCGGTACGCTTCAGACGGACACTATATCCCCGGACGGCGGCATAGAAAGCAATAAAGTTTATATCCAAAATTATTACCGCCCGACGCCGTTTTTATACGTGCGCTTGGGCACCGGGTATAACGTCGGGGACAACAGCGGCGCTTGGACTTACGGCGAGCGCTGGGACCCGCTGCTGGGCGAAATAGGTTATAACGCGCAGGACGGCAGTTTAAACCTTTTCGCGCAGGAGCAGTATGACGTTAACGACGGCAACAAAGCTTTTATAATGCAGAGCGATTTTAACCTTTTCCGCCAAAGCCGCGGCCTGCTCGGTATGACAAACCACGCAAACGACCCCAATAGTTATCTGATAAATTCCAGGCTTTGGTTCCGCCCGGCGGGTTTAAGCTGGTCTTTTGACGCCGGCATGGATTTTGAAATTAAGCAGGGCATGTTCAGCGCGTATTCAAAAAGTTTAATGTTTTATAAAGAATTTCACGACGCGGGCATAATGGTAGGCGTGGTGGACAGGAACGAGAACCTGTCTTTCAATTTCCGCGTAAACGTATACTGCGGCAAAAACAGCCGCAAAAACGCTACCGCGCCGGAAGATAATTTCTGGTACCCGTGGCGCCGCCCGGGCGATTTCAGATAACTAATTTAGTATGATATGAATATGATATTAGAGGGAAAAACTTTAGCTGCTTTGATAAGAGATACCCTGCCCGCGCGGGCGGCCGTCTGCGCGCAAAAACTTGGGCGCAAGCCCAAACTTGCCGGCATAGGCTGGGCGGCGGATTACGGCTCTTACGTTTATCTTAAAAAGGAAGTTGAGGCGGCGCAAAAAACCGGCATTGACGCGCAGGTTATCGACATTACCGAAAATACGACGCATGCCGAATTTTTGCAAATCATAAAAAATTTATCTTCCAGCAGAACAATAGACGCTCTTCTTGTGCCCAAGCCGCTGCCTAAGCATTTGAACACTCTTGAAGTCTGGGAAAATCTGGCGGCGGAGAAGGATATAGACGGCTCTTCCGTGCTGAGCATGGGCCGGCTTTTCATGTGCAAAAACTGGAAAGAAGTTGAAACAATGCGCGGTTTCCCGCCGGCGACGGCGATGGCCGTTATGAAACTGCTTGAGCATTATAAAATAAATTTATCAGGCGCGGAAGTCGCGGTTATAGGAAGAAGCGCGACCGTCGGCAAACCGCTTGCGCATATGCTGACGTGTAAGGACGCCACCGTCAAAATCTGCCATTCGCGGACGAAGGATTTGGCCGCCGCGCTGCAAAATTCAGATATTGTTATAAGCGCGATAGGCAAAGCGCGGTTTGTCAAAAGCAGTATGATTAAAAACGGAGCGGTAGTAATCGACGTCGGGACAAACCAGGACGCTCAAGGTGTTTTTTGCGGCGACGTTGATTTTGAAGACGTTAAAAATAAGGCTTCCCAAATTACTCCGGTCCCGGGCGGCGTCGGGCCGGTGACTCTTGCATGTTTGCTTGAAAACATTATAATATCTGTAGAAAGAGGACTGGAGAAGGTATGAGAAAACTTTCAATATTATTTTTGTCCGCTCTGGCGGTGTGCGCTTGCTCTTCTTCGTCAACCAAGCAGACCACGCAGGCCAAACAACTTTATATAAAAGACGGCGAATACCAGGCCGCCAATAAATCTTCCGTCCAGGGCGAGCGCAGGGCCGCGCCGCCGATTATAGAGTCCGATTATATTTTCCGCATACAGCCGCAGGAAACTTTTTATTTTGACGAAAAAGACATGCCGCTTACGGGAGCCGCGCCCGCGCCAAAAGCTGCGGATAAAGCCGCGACGGGCGGGCCTATGAAACGCCCCAAACGCTATATGAGCGGCGGCAGCAGTGCCCAGCCGGATACTTCGGCCGCGCAGACAGATACTTCAGCCGCGGCGCCACAGCCGCAGCCTGATGACTCTTCTCAGGATTCTTCTTCTGATGATGATTCGATGTAATAAATAAAAAAACCGCGTATTAAAATACGCGGTTTTTTTATGCCGTTATGTCTACAATAAAGGTTTTAACACCCTGTCAAAAATACCGTTGCAGTAAGATATCGCCATACCGTAATTTGTAATTGCCAATCCTGCTTCCAGAGCGTTGTTAAGACGGTTTTTAAGCTGTTTTTCCGTCGCCATGCAGCCGCCGCATTGCACGGCAAGAGCGTAAGACGACAGGTCGTCCGGCAGCGCGTCAAGCCCGGCCGTGACGGTAAAATCCAATTTTTTGCCGGTATATTTTTGTATAAGCGCCGGCAGTTTTACGCGGCCGATGTCGACGCAGTTGTTTATTGTGTGAGTGCAGGATTCCAAAATTAAAACTTTGTCGCCGTTTTGTAAATCATCAATCCGCCTGACGCCCTTGACCATATCCCTGAAATTTTTGTGCATACGCGCAAGCAACATGCTAAAACTTGTCAGCGGAATATGTTCCGGGACGATTTTGGCAACCTCGGCAAACGCCTGGGAATCCGTTATCACAATCTTAAAATTTTTGTTTTTTTCAAGCGCGGTTTTAAGCTGCGCCGGCTGCGCGAATGTCACAATAATATTTTTATCAAGCGCGGCGCGCAAGGTTTGCACCTGCGGCAGTATCATGCGGCCTTCGGGCGCTTCGGCGTCTATCGGCGTTACAAGCAAAATTGAGTCGCCCTCTCCGGCCATGCTTTCAAGCAGGGATTTGGGCGCGGAAGAAATTTTTTTCAAATTCTTTTTTATAAGATTTAAAATTTTTGTTTTATTCGGGTTTTCCGGTGAGCGTGTAACGGTTTCCGCTCCGGTAATCTCGACTTTAAGCGGCTCCAAATCGTTTTTGCTGTGGACAAGGAAAAACGGTATTTTTTTGTAGAGGAAAGTTGTCATCAGGCTTTGCTCATAGTCGGCAAAATTATTGTGGGAAAAAACTAAAATGGCCAAATCAATCTGGTCGACAATGTCTATCGCGCGGTTTACGCGTCGGAGACCGAGCGGGCTGCTTTTGTCGTCAATGCCGCCGGTGTCTATCAGCACGACGGGGCCGAAGCCTTCTATTTCCAGTATTTTTCTTACGGGGTCCGTAGTTGTGCCCGGCGTGTTGTCAACTATGGAAAGCGTCTGCCCGGCCAGCGCGTTGAACAGTGAGCTTTTACCCACGTTCATGCGGCCGAATATTCCGATATGCGGTCTGTTTATCATAATGATATAATTATATTATTTAGCGCGGCGGAGGACAACGGCAGAAATATGGAATTTGAAAAATATCTTAAATCAAAAGCGGCTTACGTTGAAAAAAGTCTGGCGGAATATATTGACGGACTCGCCGGCGCGCCGGAAATTTTGAAAGACGCCATGAATTATTCTCTTTCCGCCGGCGGCAAGCGTGTGCGGCCTGTTCTGGTAATGGCCGCGGCGGAGGCTTTTGGCAAAAAATATTCCGATGTAACCGCCGCCGCGTGCGCTTTTGAAATGGTGCACACTTATTCGCTGATACACGACGATTTGCCGTCTATGGATAATGACGCTTTGCGCCGCGGCAAACCGACAAACCATAAAGTTTTTGGGGAAGACACCGCGCTTCTGGCGGGCGACGCGCTGCTGACTTACGCTTTTGAAGTTTTTGCCCGCAACGGGGACGTTAAGGCCGTCGGGCCCGCGCGGACGCTGCGCGCGCTTGCGGTGTTTGCCAACGGCGCCGGCGCGCAGGGAATGGTAGGCGGCCAGACGGCGGACGTGTTCGCAGAGGGGCTTACCGTTAATAATTTAAAACGCGTTAAGAAAATAAAATCGGAAAGCAAAACGCTGGCGCGGAAAAATATAAAATATTTCCTTGTTCCCGAAACAATAAAAGAAATAAACGCGGAAACGGTTTTATCTTATATCCACGCGAATAAAACCGGCGCTTTAATCAGAACGGCAATCGAAGCGGGCGCAGTTTTGGCCGGCGCGGCGGAACAAGATATTGAAAATATGCGTCGTTACGGAACCGCTATGGGTTTGGCGTTCCAGATAGTCGACGATATTTTGGACGTTACCGTCAGCGAGAAAAAATTAGGCAAATCCGGCAGCGACGCGGCGAATAAAAAACTTACTTTCGTCTCTTTATACGGCCTTGAAACCAGCAGAAAATACGCGAAGTTTGTAATAGAAGAAGCCGTCGCCGCGTTAAACTGCGTCAGAGGTTTAAATAAAAAAGCCGCGGCGCCGCTCTATGATATGGCGGACTTTTTCCTTAAGAGGAGCATGTGATGAATATTTTACCCAGCATAAGAACGCCGCAGGATTTAAGAAATTTAAATCCGGAACTTCTTGTCCCGCTTTGCGCCGAAATCAGGGAAGCGATACTATCCGCCGTCAGTCAAAACGGCGGTCATCTGGGTTCCAGTCTGGGAGCGGTGGAAATTATTACCGCGCTGCATTATGTTTATAATACGCCGCAGGATAAACTGGTTTTTGACACGGGCCACCAGGCTTACGCGCATAAAATTTTGACGGGGCGTTTTGAAAAATTCAAGACCGTAAGAACAAAAGGCGGCTTAAGCGGGTTCCTGAAAAGAACGGAGTCAGAGTATGACGCGTTCGGCGCGGGCCACGCGTCCACGTCGTTATCCGCCGCGCTCGGCATGGCGATAGCAAGAGATTTGAATAAGGAAAATTCTAAAGTAGTGGCCATCGCGTCCGACGGTGCTTTTACCGGCGGTATGATTTATGAAGCTTTGCAGAACGCCGGTAATCTCGGCACCGATATGCTGGTTGTTTTGAACGATAACCAGATGTTTATTTCGCAGCGCGTGGGCGCGCTCGGCAAATTTTTGACGCGCCTGATTACCAAAAAATATGTGCAGATGGCGGAAGATAAGGCTGTAAATTTCCTCAAAAATTTAAGCAAACTGGGCAACGACGCCGCGAAACTTGCAAAACGCGCGCGCGCTATTTTATTTCCGGGCACCATTTTTGAAGAAATGGGTTTCCGCTATTTCGGCCCGATTAACGGCAACGATATTAATGAAGTGATTAACGTTTTAAAGGATATTAAAGACACTAAAGGCCCGGTGCTTTTGCACGTTGTGACAAAAAAAGGCAAAGGCTATACTCCGGCGGAAGAACATCCGACGGATTTTCACGGTCTCGGCATTTTTGATTTGGAGACGGGCAAAGGCAAAACCGGCGTTCAGACCGCGCCGACGTTTACACAGGTTTTTTCTGATACTATTGTAAAACTTGCCGCCAAAGACGAAAAAATTGTGGCCATAACCGCCGCCATGCCGGAGGGCACCGGTTTGGACGCATTCAGAAACAAATTTCCTCACCGCTATTTTGACGTCGGCATAGCCGAAGAGCACGGCGCGACTTTTGCCGCCGGGCTTGCCGCGGGCGGTTTAAAACCGGTGTTCGCGCTGTATTCGTCTTTCGCGCAGCGCTGCTTTGACCAGATTCTGCATGACGTCGCTTTGCAAAACCTGCCGGTGGTTTTTGCGCTTGACCGCGCCGGCGTCGTCGGAGAAGATGGGCCTACGCACCACGGCGTTTTTGATTTAAGTTTTTTGCGCAGCGTGCCGAACCTTATTATCTGCGCGCCGTCGGACGAAAATGAACTTCAGCACGCTTTGAAAACGGCGTTCGCGTCGGGCAAGCCTTTTGTGGTGCGCTATCCGCGCGGCACGGGGTTTGGCGTTGAAATGGATAAAAGTTTAAAAGAATTTGAAATAGGCAAGGGCGTTTTTAAACATAAAGGTAAGGATGTCAATATTCTTGCCGTCGGCAACAAATACCGCGCCGCATTGCGCGCGGCGGAAATTTTGAAAGAGAGCGGCATTTCCTGCGGCGTGGCGGACATGCGGTTTGTTAAACCTTTGGACGGCGAAATTATTAAGGACGCGTTTAAAAAATCTTCAAATATCGTTACGATTGAGGATAATGTTTTGGCCGGCGGTTTCGGTTCCGCGGTCGCGGAATTTTTAGAGGATAATAATTTGGCCGCGCGGCTGCTGCGGCTGGGCATTAAAGACGAATTTATTGAACACGGAAAACCAGCGGAACTGCATGAACTTATAGGTACCTCCGCCGAGAAAATAGCGCAGAACATCAAAGGATGGGTAAAAAAATGAGCAAGAGAAGACGAATTAATTCCTACACGAAAGCTTATGAAGACTTAGATTTTTTAAAGCTCAGCGAAGCGCGGCCCATAAGACTACAGCTTGAACTTTTAAAACCGGAAGTCATTTTGCAGGAGCATAAAATACATGAAACGATAGTCTGTTTCGGCAGCGCGCGCGTAAAAGCGGCGGCGGAGATGAAAAAAGATATCGCCATGACGCAGGCGCAGCTCAAAATAAACCCGAAAGATAAAAAACTGCATAACCGCCTTAACGAGCAGAAGGGCCTTCTGGAAATTGCAAATTATTATGATATGGCGGTTGAGTTCGGTTCCATGGTGGTAAAAAACGGACATGGGCGTTTTACCGTCGCCACCGGCGGCGGACCAGGGCTTATGGAGGCGGCGAACAAAGGCGCGTTTACTGCGGGGGGGAAGAGTATAGGTTTTAATATCACGCTGCCTATGGAGCAGTTTCCCAATCCTTATATTTCCAAAAATTTGGCGTTTCTGTTCCACTATTTCGCAATAAGAAAAATGCATCTTGTCATGCGCTCTAAAGCGATAGTTGTGTTCCCCGGCGGCTTCGGCACATTTGACGAAATGTTTGAAACGCTGACGCTTGTCCAGACGGGTAAAAAAGAAAGAATACCGATAATATGGGTTGGAAAAAAGTATTGGAACGAGGTCGTCAACGTCCACAAACTGGCGCATTACGGCGTGATTTCAACCGATAATATGAATATGTTCAGCATAGTGGACAGCGCGAAAGAAGCGTGGGATATAATAGCTAAATTTTATAACATTAAGTAAGGAGTTTTATGGCTTCTGAACAAAAACAGAATTTGGCGGGAAATATTGCAAAGGGAGTTTTTTCCGTTGCGACCATAATTATAGCCATTGTGGTTTTTGCTTTTATAGCATTGTTTATTCTCTTATTATACGTTTTCGGCGGTTTTAATGGTTTACATGGTTTTTTGGTTGAGCGCGCTCCTGGTTGGATAATAAAGGGCTTTATCGCGGCTGCGGTTATTGTGATTATAATAATGACAAAAATAAGCAAAAAGCGCCGGAAGGAAAACCCGCCAAGCAAAACTGCCGAAGACAGCCAAACGGATTTTGACAAGATAAATATTCCTCCGGATTCATCAAAAGAAAATAATAAATAATATGAAATAAATCTGCAATAAAAAAGCGCCCGTCCTGAGACGGGCGCTTTTTTTATATCATTACGGTTGAACATTTTTTTTAAAAGTGGTAGCATACGGGGGTAGCGCAAATAACCGCCGCTTTTTTATTAAATCAGTAAAGGAGATTAACGATGACGGAAACAGTAGAGCAAAAACCCAATATAGCATTGCAGCTTGTCTCGGTCATGATAGCGTTTTTTGTCATGAGTTTCGTTGACAGCGTCGGCATTGCCACAAATTACGTAAAGGCGGACCTTAACTTGTCGGACTCTCTCGCCAACCTGCTGCCTTCAATGGTGTTCCTGTGGTTCCTTGTCTGTTCGGTGCCCACCGGTATGCTGATGAACAAAATAGGCCGGCGCAAAACCGTGCTTATCAGTCTTGTTTTGACGCTTGTCGCGCTTATTGTGCCTCTGGCGGGCAAGTCGTTCGCGGTAATGATGGTTTCCTTTGTCTTTCTGGGCGTAGGCAACGCCGTTTTGCAGGTTTCGCTTAATCCGCTTGTGTCAAACATCGTTTCCGGCGAAAGACTTGCCAGCGCGCTTACGTTCGGCCAGTTTGTCAAGGCGGTTGGCTCTTTCTCGGCTCCTATAGTGGCGGCGTTTGCGGCGGTTCATTTCCATAACTGGAAATATATGTATCTCGGGTTTATGATTTTCCCAATCATATCCATAATCGCTATCGCGATGAATAAAATTAAAGAGGAGGAAATGACCGGGCGCGTGGCTACGTTTAAAGAATGTTTTTCTCTTCTGGGCGACGGCGTTATACTGCTGTGCTTTATCGGCATAATCTGCCATGTGGGCGTCGACGTGGGCATAAACGTTTCCGCGCCGAAGGTTCTTATGGAAAGACTCGGCTGGACACTTGAAAAAGCGGGTTACGCCACAAGCCTTTACTTCCTGTTCCGCACGGTGGGCGCGTTTCTGGGAACGTTTATACTGGCGCGCTGGTCTGCAAAGAAGTTTTTTATATTAAGCGTGCTTATGCTGTTAGTCGGCGTGCTCGGCCTTATTTTTATGAAAGGCATGTGGCCGCTTTACGTGAGCATAGCATTACTGGGTTTCGGCAACGCGAATATATTCTCGCTTATCTTCTCGCAGGCTCTGCTGCATAAGCCTAATCAAAAGAACGAGACTTCCGGCCTTATGATTATGGGCGTGTTCGGCGGCGCTTTATTCCCGCCGATTATGGGCGTTATGTCCGACGCGTTTAACGCGCAGTCGGGCGCTATGATGGTAGTGGGCGTCGGCGTGCTGTATCTTTTATTCCTGGCTTTAAGAACAAAAGAAGCTGCGGCGGCCTAAACGGTAAATTTAATGAAGAAGGCGGTTAAATCTGCCTTCTTCATTTTATATGTTTTAAAAGGTGGTATAAATAATGAGAAACGTCAGCTATAATAACGACATACGCACCGTCTTAACTTTGGACGCGGGCGGGACGAACTTAGTGTTCTCGGCCGTGCGCTCCAACAAAGAAATTGTGGAGCCTGTCACTCTGCCGACGCACGCCGACAATCTGGACAAGTGCCTTGCAAACATAGTCGCCGGTTTTGAGGCGGTTATAAAAAACTGCAAAAATAAACCCGCGGCCATCAGTTTCGCTTTCCCGGGGCCCGCGGATTACGTCAACGGCGTAATCGGCGATTTGCCTAACCTGCCGGCTTTCCGCGGCGGCGTCGCGCTGGGGCCTTACCTGAAAGAAAAGTTCGGTATACCGGTATACATCAATAACGACGGAGATTTGTTCGCCTACGGCGAAGCTTTCGCCGGCGTGCTGCCCGACATCAACGCGCATTTTAAAAAAATCGGCAGCCATATGAGGTATAACAATCTGTTCGGCATAACTTTGGGCACGGGCTCCGGCGGCGGCATTGTAAGAAACGGAGAGCTTTTCCTGGGCGACAACGGCGCCTCGGCCGAAATCTGGGTTATAAGAAATAAAAAATATCCGGAATGTTTTTCCGAAGAAGGCGTCAGCATAAGAGCCGTCAAACGCTCTTACCGGCTGTTTTCGGGCGATAAAGCGGAATATACGCCGAAAGATATTTTTGAAATCGCCGAAGGAACCAGAAAAGGCGACGCCGCGGCAGCGAAGGCCGCTTTCGCAGAACTGGGCGATATCGCCGGCAACCAGATAGCCAACGTGTCCACCGTGGTGGACGGCATTGTGGTTATCGGCGGCGGGCTGGCGGCGGCGCATAAATATTTTATGCCTGCGCTCATAGCCGAGATGAACGGCAAAATCGCCTGTTACGACGGACGGGGCGAGGTTGACCGCATGGAGTCAAAGGCGTATAACCTCGAGGACGCGAAGGACGCGGAACGTTTTTACAAAGGCGGTTCCGTGCTGGTAAAAATACCGGGCTCCAACAAAGAAGTAGTCTATAATAAAGACAAAAAAATAGGCGTCGCGATATCTAAACTTGGCACGAGCAAAGCCGTCGCGGTAGGCGCCTACTCTTTTGCGCTTAATGAAATTGATAAAACCGGCGCGGCGAAAAAATGAAGTTTGAACCTCTGACGTTCAACCCCGTGTTTAAGCAGACAATCTGGGGCGGCGAAAAACTTAAAGGAGAGTTTAATAAAAACTCCCCTTTAAGCGCCGTCGGAGAGTCTTGGGAAATTTCCTGCGTGTCCGGCAATATTTCCGTTGTAAAAAACGGCGCTTTTAAAGGTCTGCCTCTGACGGAAGTTTTATCAAAATACGGCGCTGGAATTTTAGGCAGAAAAATTTTTGCTTCTTCCGGCGGGACATTTCCGCTTTTGTTTAAATTTATCGACGCGCGGGACGACCTGTCCGTCCAAGTACACCCCGGCGACGCTTTGGCAAAAGCCCGCCACAACAGTTTCGGCAAAACAGAAATGTGGTATATTTTGTCCGCCGACAAAGGAGCAATACTTTACAGCGGTTTTAGAGAACATATTACAAAAACGGAGTATCCGGAACTTGTCAGAACCGGCGCGATTACCAACGCTTTGGCAAGCCAAGAAGTCAAAGAGGGGGATGTTTTTTTTATCCCGGCCGGCCGCGTGCACGCCATAGGCGCGGGCATTGTGCTGGCGGAAGTGCAGCAAACGTCGGACGTGACTTACAGGATTTTTGATTATAACCGTAAAGGGCCCGACGGCAAAGAAAGACAACTGCACACCGAAGAAGCGCTTGACGCCATTGATTTTACCGTCGAGAAAAATTATAAAACAGAGTATTCCCCGCGTATTAACGAGGCGGTTAACATTGCCAAATGTGATTTTTTCACGGTAAATTTAATAGAACTTTCCGGCAAAGTTCACAGAGATTTAAGTCGGCAGGACAGCTTTGTGGTCTACATGTGCGCGCGCGGCTCCGCCGTGCTGTTCTGCGCCGGCACGGAAACAAAACTAAAACAGGGCGACACCGTTTTAGTCCCGGCCGCAATAACGCATGATATAACATTATCGTCAGAAAAAGCCAAACTGCTGGAAGTTTATATTTGATATTTTATCCCGCGCGGAATTCTGCGCGGGAACGGATATTATTTAGAACGCCGGCGGGTTACGTTTCGTAACCCGCCGGCGTTAAATTTCGTTTTAAGTTCCGCCGAACCGTTAATAAGCTAAGCAGGCTATCTTTGAGTAACGGTACTCGCAATAGCACTCATTATATTGTAAAGTCATGTTGCTGTATGACGACGCGTCGCTATATCCCCCCGGGGATATATATACATAACATGGCGTAAACGAGGGCTTGCAGACCAGCCCCACGGATACCGAATTACCCGTAGTGGGACATTGCGGCATTGAATTTATTATATTGCTTAGAGTGTTATTACAAGTCGCTGTTTGCTGCGGTGAGCAGTAGTAAGGATTGCCGCTCCCGTCATTAGGGATTGCGGCAGGAACCTGATAACCGTCGGTAATTGTTTGAAGCGTGTATACAGTTGAGCCTACACAGCATGTATCAATTACTGTGTTTCCCGTATTTAATCCTATTCCGCGTGACTTGCCGTACACGCCATAACCTAAAGCAGGGTCGCATACAGTCGCGGCATTTGTGCATAGGCATTCGTTTGAGGAATGGCCCGGAGGTATAACTCCGTATCCGCAGCATTGTGTCATAGTGGCCGGAGAGAAATTAGCCTGTCCGCACCGGCATTTTAAATATGCGTCAGAGTACTGTGAAAAACCTGTAGAAGCAAGAAACAGCAGACATAACAGCGAAAATAGTTTAAGTCTTGAATACATAAAAAAACCTCCTGTACGGAATTAAAGCTACAAAAGCACTATAGCATATTTTAGTATACAATGAACATAAATAGTTACAGCTATTCATCTTAATATGAAAGAGCTAAACAAACTGTATTTTTTTACGACTAAGACGATTCCGCGGCAGAATATGGCTTTATGACAAAAAGATATCCTCTTTGGGTTCCAAAGAGGATATTTTAATTATTTCTAGAGGAGACTATTCGCAGCTTAAATATTGCATGCTGCCTAGGCCGTCTACGGGACCTGAGCTGCAAGCATACCCTACTTCATAGCATTTGCCGCCGCCTACTGGGTAATCGCACATACAATAATAGTACTTTCCTGATTTATTAATGACAGTTGCAGTATTTGATTTTTGACATGTATAGCCTTTACCATTGGCATTGCAAATCTGTTGGTCTGTTTGAGAAGTATTACACTCGCGAAGACTCATAGTATCACAGCTGAACGCATTGTCATATGAAGTCATATGGTCGCCATAGCAAGCATTACCATTACCCGGTCTGTCTTCACATCTATCGTTTGGTGGAAAAGTGCCTCTAGGAAAACCCCATGCCCCGCCGCCCTGGGGATCGCAGAGAGTAAAACCACCGTTAGCATGAGCTATAGCGTTAAACGTATAAATTTTAGGAGTTACGGTTGTACCGCAGGTGACGTTGGCGCCCGACTGCGAACCCACCGTCGTACCGCTGCCTGTAAAGTTAGTGCCGACGTTATACCCGCTCTGCTTTAAAGAGCAGCAGGTATTAAGCGCGACTCCCAGAGACGACAAATTTGTCCCGTTCCACAACCTGCAGCGGCAGGCGTAATAATCATTGCTCTGCGCGTAAACAACAGCGGTACAAAAAAACAGCGCGGCAAACATAAAAAGTTTTATTATTTTTTTCACTAAAAGCCTCCTTAATAATCATGGAATTACTCTTATATTTTAAACCATAAAAGTCTTAATCCAAAATAACTAAAAAGGCTATGTTTTTTTACGACGGAAGCGATTCCGCTCTCTAAAGCAGTTTGTATGACAAAAAACCTCCTCTTTGGACTTCCAAAGAGGAGGTTTTTGATTGTTTATAAAAAATTATTTTCCGCGAATTGTAATGGCGTCTGAAATATTTACGTATCCTTTTTGCGCGGCAAGCTGGGACGCTTTGTAGCCCTGCTTGTTTTTATATTTATCGGACGCGCCGGCTTTAAGCAGCGCTTTTACGGCGGCGTAATTGCCGCGCGCGGCGGCAAGCATGAGCGGGGTATTGCCGTCGGCCGGCTGGAAATTCACCTGCGCGCCCTTTGCAATAAGAGCGGTCATCAGCGCGCCGTCCCCGTTTTTCGCGGCCAGCGATAACGGACGCAGGCCGTCGTCCGCTTCGGCGTTAACGTCGGCGCCGCTGTCTAACAGAAAAGTCGTGAGGGCGGAATCTTTTTTGGCTATCGCCATCATAAGCGGCGTAACTTTTTTGGTGCTTGCCGCGTTGACGTTCGCGCCGTTTTCCGTTAAAAATTTCGCCATGTTTAAAGAATCTTTTACGCCGGCGGCGTAGAAAAGCGTCGTGCGGCCGTTCGCGTCTTTGGAATCAACCGGCGCGCCGCCGAGGACAAATTCTTTCATAACCGCGGTCTGGTTTGTGAACGCGGCGTAATGCACGGGCAGCATCTGGTTTTTGAGAGGCTGGTTTAAATTGAGAAGTTTGTCGTCGTCCAAAGTTTTTATAAGCGCGGAATTGCCGGACTTAATAAGGTCCGCCAAATCCGGCAGAGCTGGCGTTATGTCAACGCCGCGGTCTTTGGCGCCGGAGATAAGTTCGTTTATTAAATTTGCGTTTTTGCCGCTGAAAGCCGCGGACATATAAGTTTCATAAGGGTTGATATCCGCGCCGGCTGAGATAAGCAGTTTCACCATTGTAACGTCATCGTTTTCAACCGCCGCGCCCAGAGGGTCGGACTGCAGCGGGCCGGGGACGTTTATAAGCGCTTTGCGGCTTATCAAATACTGGGCGAGCGCGCTGTTCTTCGACGCGGCGGCTATGAAAATTAAATTCCAGTTTTCTGTGCCCGGCTTAAAATATTTTTCCACGCCGTTTTTTGCTTTTGATTTTAACAGCGGGAAGTTGGGCACGTCGGACATATTGACGGAAAAATTAGGGTCCAGATTATTATCCTCAATATATTTTTTCATATTATTAACGTCGCCTTCAAGGGCAAGGGTAATAAGCTGGATTTTTTGCTGCGCGTCCGGCTGTTTGGGCGTGTTTTTTATGGCATCCTCGGCGGCCTTTTTGGCGGCTTCTTCGGCTGCTGCGGCGCGGGCCTGGTCCGCGGCGACTCTTGCGGCGTCGGCCGCCTTTCTTTTTTGAGCCAACTCATATTTCTTATATTGGCCGTAACCTAAATAGCCGGCTATGCAAAGCACGATGAGAATTCCAGCCAGAATTTTTTTCTGGTCTGCGTTATTATTATTGGGTATTGGTATATCATCCATACAGAAATTATAGTAAATAGTTCGCGCAAACGTTAGGAAAAATTACTATATTATACTTATATTAATAAAAAGGGGCGATATTATGCCAAAAGAAAAAATTCTTATTGTTGACGACGTGGAAGTAAACCGCGAAATTTTGGTTGAAATTTTAAAAGCCGATTATGATTTGTTACAAGCCAAAAACGGAATGGAAGCGGTGGAAACGGTAACGCGCAACCCGCAAGACCTGTCTTTAATACTGCTGGACCTGATGATGCCGGATATGGACGGTTACGAAGTGCTGGAAACGCTTGCGAAAAGCGGATATTTGAACAAAATCCCAGTTATAATCATAACCGCCGCCGGCGGCAACGAAAACGAAGTGCGCGGCCTGGAAATGGGGGCCGTAGATTATATTACAAAACCTTTTTATCCGAAAAGCGTTCTGCTGCGCGTGCAGACGCAGCTTGAACTGCGCAGAAACAGAATGCACCTTGAAAAACTGGCGCGGCTCAACTCGGAAAAAGCGGCGAAGGCCGGCGGTTCCGACGATAAATCCAAGTAACATCCGGCTTTAAACACAATGAGCGATAAAAAATCTTACTCTCTGGTCAGGCAGCTCGGCATTAAAAAAACGGCGGCTTTACTGGCGGCGGGCGTACTCATTGTGTTTTTCGCGTCTTTAATGAACACTTATTTCGTCGCCAAAAGGTATATGAACTTTTTTGTATACTCCGAGGCGGCGGCGTTTAAAAACATGTTCGTGGAGGCCGCGGCCGGCGGCGCCGGCGGGGAGCAGATTTTACAAACGGTTGAATCTAGTCTCAGGTCTTACCCGGTTCCCCGGCAGGACAGACATATATCGGCGGTGTTTTTCGCTTTAAATGAAAACAGCGCCTCCATAATTTATTCTTCCGACCAGAATTTTGTAAAACTTCCGCCTTATAATTCTTTCAGGGATAATGCTTTCAGGGCCGCGCTTAAATCTAAAAAAAGAGGCGCGCCGTATACCGTTTTGCTTGAAAGCAGAAACGGCAGAATCTATATAAGCTCGTTTTCGGTTTTTGAATTTGACGGGGCTTGGTACGGCGTGCGGAATATGATATCGCTGCGGGATATGCTGGGATTTACGTCGGGTTCTTCAATGCTGCTTTTCCTGTTAGGGTTTTGTCTGGTGCTGGCCGCGGTGTTTTTTCTGACGGCGCCGCTGTTCCGGGCGCTGCAGAGGGACAGAGACCAGACTTATGATATCTTGAATAAGACCGGCGTCGGCATACGCGTGACGGACGCCGCGGCAAAAGAAGTTTTATATTACAATGAAAAATTAAAGAGTGACCTCGGGCGGTTTGTGAAAAAACCGTGGAAAGATATTTGGGATTCTTATACTCCGTTCGGCGGCACGGCGACGGCTTCCGGCGGAACGGTTTTTTACAGTTCAAAACTTGATAAATGGTTTGAATGTTATCAGTTCCCGGTAACATTGACAGGCGGTCTTTACGCGGTTATTGAAACTTATATTGATATCAGCGACCAAAAACAGAAAGAAGCCGCTATCAAACAGGCGCAGCGCCGGCTGGAGGAAGCCAAAGAAGAAGCAGACCGCGCGAACAACGCCAAAAGCCAGTTCCTTTCCAACATGAGCCATGAAATACGCACGCCGATGAACGCCATTATAGGCATGACGCAGCTGGCGCAGGGCAGCACGGACCTGAATAAAATAAAAAGTTATCTCGGTAAAGTGGAAACGGCTTCAAACCATCTGATGACGATTATTAATGATATTTTGGATTTGTCCAAAATAGAATCCGGTAAACTTGAACTTTACGACGAAGATTTTGATTTGGCAAAACTTCTGGAGAACGCGGTAACCGTAATTTCCGTCAGGGCCGACGAAAAACGGCAGAAAATTTCCGTAAAGACGGACGACGACGTGCCGCGCGCGTTGCGCGGGGACGATACGCGCCTGTCACAGGTTATCTTGAACCTTATGTCAAACGCCGTAAAATTTACCGGCGAAGGCGGCAAAATTTCTTTAAACGTAAAAACTGCGCGGCGCGGCGTGGATTCCGTACTGCTGGAATTTTCCGTCTCAGACACCGGCATAGGAATGACGAAAGAGCAGCTTACGCACATGTTTGCCGCCTTTGAACAGGCGGACGCGACTATCACAAAACGCTACGGCGGCACGGGCTTGGGACTTGCGATATCTAAAAAAATAGTAAATATGATGGGCGGTGAAATTAAGGCGGAAAGCGAATTCGGCGCCGGCAGCGTATTTTCTTTCACCGTCAATCTTAAAACGCGCGAAGGGCTGGAAAACGCGGCGCGGAAGACGGAATAGTTATTTTTTGTTGTAAATATAGTAATTCATATACTTTTCTTTGCTGGGCTTAAACTGCTGCGACAGAAGTGAAATTTCAGGTTTTCGTCCGTTTACCGTGCTGTTTACATACGGCACAAGCGCGTTAAAGCCCATGCTCCACTGCATTTTTTTCTTACCGTAAACTTCGGCGATATGTCCGCTGCGGCCGGAGTGCGTGTTATAGGTGGCCAGCGTAGTCCGCCCCGTTTTTGCCGCCAGGTACGCTGACTGATGGTCCAGTTTTCCGTTAGCGCGCGGCACTTTAATCCAGTCTTTGGAAGTTTTTAAATAATTGTCCAGCCCGTCGGCGTTGGTCTGCGGAAGATAAATATTTTTTTGTTTCATTAACGCTCTTACGTACAAATTGCAGCTAGGCGTACGTGTCATTGAAGCGCAGGCGGAAAGCAGCGCGGCCGCGCACAGAAGTAAAAGCGTTTTTCGCATAATTTATTATAAAAAATTATTTTAGTATCGGTATATATTTATAATCTTTTATTAATTTCGGTCTGCGTTTTTTAATTAACGCGATGGCCGCGTCCAAAGATTTCGCCGTGCACTTGCTGACCTCGACGGGCAAATACCAGTCCGGCCCGGAAATTATACTTTGCGCGATATTTTCTATATTGACGTTAACGTCTCCTATCGCCGTTCCGACGGAGCCGATGACGCCCGGCTTGTCCGTAGTTTTAATTACCAGAAGATAAGAAGCGGGATAATCATTGTAATCCGCAAGTTTGTGCACGGCGTGCGTGACCGCGTTTTTCAAATCTTTTATATAGCCGTGCTTCGCTATAAAAACTATATCAGAGACGACGGCGCTCCCTGTCTCCGAAGAGCCCGCGCCCTGCCCGACGAACAAGTGTTCTCCCGAATACCGCGCGTTTAATTTGACGGCGTTTGTTGCTCCGGAGACACCGTAAAGATAGTCGGTGTTCGGTATGACGGCTGGCTGCACGCAGGCGTAAATTTTATTACCCGCTTTAATTGCAAGCGCGATGTGTTTTATGGTGCTGTTTAAACTTTTGGCCACCATAAAATCCTGTTTTGACAAGTGGGTTATTCCTTTGACGGGAAAAACCTGCTCCGCGGCGGACAGACCGTAAATTAACTGTATTAAAATTTTGAGTTTATTTGCGGCGTCCGTTCCTTCAATGTCCATAGCGGGGTTAAGTTCCGCGTATCCCAGTTTTTGCGCCAGTTTGAGAGAGTCTTCAAACGACGCGCCTTCGGCGGCCATGCGGCTTAAAATAAAATTGCTTGTGCCGTTTACTATTCCGGTTATTTTGCTAATGAGGTCGCCGGTAAAACTGTCCTGCACTACTTTTATCAGCGGTATCGCGCCGCAGACCGCGGCTTCATATCCGACGGATTTATTTTCCTTTTTTGCGTAATCAAAAATATCATAACCGTGTTTTGCCAAAATAGCTTTGTTCGCGGTCACCAGATGCTTGCCGCTTTTCAAAATATTTTTGTGGAGGGCGTGTATGTAATTTGTATCTCCGCCGACGGTTTCAACGACTAAATCCACGTCGGGGTTTTTCAGCGCGGCTTCTATAAAATTGCCGCATTCGGTTTTGCTCAGTCCGGTTTTGGAAGAGCAAAAGAGACTCAGCGGCAGGCCGTATTTTTTGGCGGCCGCGCGCGGGTGCGGCGTTATTATTTGTTTTATTTTTATTTCTCTGCCGCCGGCTTTTTGTTTAAGCTCTTGCGGCGTACTATAAATAATTTTCGCGGTTCCGCCGCCGACGTTGCCGCAGCCTATTATAACGACGTTAAAAGGTTTCATTTTTCAGCTCCTGTATACGATTGATTATATTCTTGTAAAATAAAACCGCCTCCGCGCGCCAGGTATTCGGCGGCGGATTTTGCGGATTGTCCTGCGGATAATAATTTAGGGGCATATTTATAGCTTTCCCTTCGCGCATGTCGCGCATATATTCGTTATGCAGAGTGTCCGCGTCATATTCCGGGTGGCCGGTTATGAAAAGAGCGTTTTTACTGGCGTTGGAAATTACGCTTATTTCGGGCCCGAAGGCAGCCTCCGCCGCCAAATCTCGGTTGCTAATTCCGTCCAGCGTCGTATGGCGGGAGTGCGGCATATTAAAACGCGGCGGAAAATTTTTATAAAAAACGCTATCTTTATTTTTTATTTGCTGCTCAAAAATGCCGAAACATTTTTGCGGCAAAGGTTTTTTGCAAATTCCGTAAAAATGGTAAAGCGCCGCCTGGGCCGCCCAGCATATATAAATGTTAAAGAGCGAATTTTTTTTAGTAAAATCCAAAATCTCCGTCAGTTCTTTCCAATATGCCACGTCTTCAAAAGCCATATGCTCAACCGGCGCGCCGGTTATTATGAACAGGTCAAAACGCCGGTCTTTTATTTTGTCAAACGTCATATATTTGGCTTTCAAATATTCCTCGTCGGTATTTTTGCTTTTGTAACTGGCGGTGGTCAGCCAGGTTATTTGCGGCGCGGCGCCGGCTTCCTCCAGCAAGGTCTGCAGATGGCGTTCTGTTTCCCGCTTTGTCGGCATTAAATTTAATACTGCGGTCTTCATTTAAGCGCGTCCTCTATGTCGGCTATAATATCGTCGATATTCTCTATGCCGACGGAGATTCTTATAAGGTCGTCGGTAATGCCGGAGGAAATTTTTTCTTCGGCGGACAGCTGGCTGTGCGTCGTGCTGGCCGGGTGTGTAAGTATGGTTCTTACGTCGCCAAGGTTTGTCGCGTGAAGGCAGAGTTTTACGTTTTCAATTAATTTTTTGCCCTGCTCAAAACCGCCTTTTACGCCGAAACTGAACACCGAGCCGCTCCTCCCGCCAAAATATTTTTCCGCCATATTTTTATATTCGCTGCCTTTGACCGCAGGATATTTAACCCAGGCTATTTTCGAGTTTTTTTCAAGCCACTCGACTAGTTTTAACGTATTCTCTATGTGCCTGTCCATGCGTACGTGCAGCGTTTGCACGCCCTGTAAAGTCATGTAAGAATTAAACGGGCTCTGGCACGCGCCGACGTCGCGCAGCGTCTGCGTTCTCAGTTTTATTATGAAAGCGTTTTGCGGAAAATCTTTGGCGTAAATTATGCCGTGGTAACTCGGGTCCGGCGCGCAGAACGCCGGGAAGCGGCCGCTTGTCCAGTCAAAAGTTCCGCAGTCTATTACCGCGCCGCCCATGACGGACGCGTGGCCGCAAAGAAATTTGGTCGTCGAGTGTATTATAATGTCCGCGCCGTGTTTTTTCGGCTGGAAAAGATATGGAGTGGTGCAGGTATTATCCACTATAAAAGGTATTTTGTGTTTTTTACAGATTTGGGAAATCGCGTCAAAGTCCGGTATTTCGCAGCCGGGGTTGCTGATGGATTCAACAAAAACCGCTTTCGTTTTTTCCGTAACAAGTTTTTCAAATTCAGCCGGTTTGTTGACGGGCGCGAATTTTACTTTTATGCCTAATCTGCGCAGAGTATGCGAAAACATGTTAAACGTGCCGCCGTAAATTGCCGACGAAGAAATAATTTCGTCGCCGTTTTCCGCCAGAGCAAGCGCTGTCATAAATTCCGCCGCGTGGCCGCAGGAAGTTACGACGCAGCCGGCCCCGCCTTCAAGCGCGTTTAAGCGTTCTTCCAAAACGGCGTTTGTCGGGTTATTCAGGCGGGTATAAATATATCCCGCGGCTTTCAAATCAAACAAGTCTTTGGCGTGCGCCGCGTTTTCAAACTGATAAGCGTTTGACAAATATAAAGGCGGGTTAGTGGCGCCGGTGCCGTCTATTTCAAAACCTGACGATGTGGCTATAGTTTCCGTTTTCATAGTTTCTCCGTTAAAAAATAAAACCCCGTCTTTTGCTGCCCGACGGGGTTTTTAATTATTTCAAATTTTTAAAATTTTCCGCTAGGCAAAATGATATATAACCGGCATGCGCATGGACATAGCGGACATCATCATTTTGTTTGAGGAAAAAATTTGCTTCATAACTAAATTATATCATAAAATACTTTTTAAGGGGGATATTTTATGAAAAAAATATTACCTGCTTTATGTGTAGGGTTGTACACGGCCGCGCTTTGGGCGCAGGGAGGCAATGTGAACGTTTATAAACTTGGCGGTTTTAAATTTTACGCGTTAAATAATAATACCGGCGCCGTTCCGGAAAATATGATTGCGAGCAAGGTGCCGTTTGAAAAAACGCCCGGGTGGAATGACCACGCCCTCAATTATTTTGTGCTTGATACCGGCAAAATAAAAATATTGTTTGACACCGGCACGTCAACTGCCGACGGGGGGAAAGTTATTGAGCGTCTTAAAGAAGCCGGCATTAAGCCGAAAGATATAAATATTATCTGTCTTACGCATATGCACAGGGACCATATCGGCGGCATGCTGGACGACAAAGGCAAAAAAGTTTTCCCGCACGCGAGGGTTATGGTCGCGCTTGAAGAGGCGCAGTATTTTGAGAAGAGCGGCAACGCCCAAGCCGCCGCGTTTTTAAAAGCGTATGAAGACAATATCACAAAATTCCCCCAGAACGCGGAAATTACCGACGGCGTTACAAGCGTGCCGATGTTCGGCCATACTCCTGGTCAGACGGGCTATATGATTGAAAGCGACGGCGAAAAAGTTTTTGTGGTGGGCGATTTGCTGCATTTCTACGGGCAGTTTAACAACCCGGACCTTTATTTGAGTTACGACGCTGATCCCGCCGCCGCTACGCAGCTGCGTAAAACAATTTTGGGCCGCGCGGCAAAAGAAGGTTTTTATATCGCGGGAATGCATATCGTAAAACCCGGCGTCGGCAAAGTGGTTGAGACGGACGTAAAAGGCAGCTATACTTTTATCCCCGGTATTCAATAAGGAGAAAAATAGTTAAATCCTGGCGCTGCCTCCCTGCATTTTTACGAAATAATTTATAAGGTTAACCGGGTTTACGAAATAATTAATTTTTACGGGCGCGCCGTTTTGTTTTAAATTAATCGTCACGGCGGTTTTGCGCGCGGTTGACATAAAAGTATCTTTTGTCACCGAGGAGTCAACCTGCGCCGCAAGCGCGTAGAGGCCGGCAATATAAGGCACGGCCCAGCTGAGGCCGCCGTCGGAATAGGCGACGTAATCTTCAAACCCCGTCGGGCTGGCAAGTACGCGGTAATCCGTAGGAACGCTGATTTGTTCGGCGTAAATACGCGCAAATTTCCGCGCGTCTCCCCAGTAAGCGGTCTGCGTGTAGGAGGATATTTCGTCGGGGTCCGCATAATATCCGGCGCGGCTTAAGGTAAAAACGTCGTCGGTGGTAAAAACCGCTATGCCCGCGTTTTTCGCGTCTCTGACCGCGGAAAGAAATTTCTCCCGTTCATTATCCATGTCCGAAAATCCGCGCGAAATTGAAATAACCGCAATCTTTTGCCCTTTGGGAAGTGTTTTATTTATATTGATAATTTCCTGTATCGCGTCCGCTATAGGTCCGGCGTTAAAACGGCCGTTTGCCGCGTTCTCAAATCTTGTGCTTATATAAAAAAGGTCGGCCTCCGGCGCAACGCCGACGGTCTGCCCGACGGCTATTGAAGCCACCGCCGCGCCGTGCATGGAACCTTCCTGATTCCTGTCAAAATTTTTGTATAAAACCAGATTGTCCTGATACTCGGCGTGCGGCGTAAGCCCCTGGTCTATAATCGCTATCCCTACGCCGTAGCCGGTTATACCGTTTGCGTGCAGCACGGTAATGTTGAGCCCGGGCGTTCTGCCCAAATCCATTATTTCCTGCGGATCAAGCCACCTGGGCATCTGCCCGCCGCGGGGCCAGACTGTTTCATCGTCAAAACTGAGGTAGCGGAGTACGGATTTTTTGTCCCAGCCGCTTAAATCACGCTTGGACAAATCGCAAGAGCGTAAATCAACTTTCCACATGTCAAGCGACAGGTCAACTTTGCACCGCCCGCCCCACGCGCGGAAATTGGCAAAGTCCGGCTGTTCATCGGACACAAGCTGTTGCGCTTTCAAAGCGGAAATAATAAATAAAACAGATAAAAAGATTAATAATTTTTTCATCTTGCCCTCCCGGATAATCTCACACAAATATTTTATATTAAATTATAGATAAATTTTTTAGAGGTTATATAAATTAAATTTTCCCGACGGTATACCGTCGGGAAAAAATATCCGGGTGGCTGAGGGGATTCGAACCCCCGACCCTTGGCTCCACAAACCAATGCTCTAACCAGCTGAGCTACAGCCACCGTAAATAG